>Ga0209056_10000264_pt1 | contig 58578 bp, 53 predicted proteins | sample GraSoiAngelo_114_FD_185876 | JGI IMG/M metagenome (GOLD analysis project Ga0209056, IMG submission 185876) | Grasslands soil microbial communities from the Angelo Coastal Reserve, California, USA - 14_0903_13_40cm (SPAdes) (version 2) | ecosystem: Environmental > Terrestrial > Soil > Grasslands...
GGGAAGGTGTACGACGTGAGCCAGGTCACGTCCTTCGTGCTCGCGGGTTTTTTCATGGCGATCGCCGGGCTTGCGGCGTTTCGACTCGCACCCGTCACGCACCACGTCACACCCGGCCCGTCTCCGCCTCCTCCTCCGGTACCGGTCGTCCCGTTACCTGAACGCCCTCCCGTGGAGTCTTAACGGCGTCCACGCTTCAGCGTCCAAGGCCAGACTTCTCACGGAGCGATTGATGTTGAAACGCATGACGATAGCGCTTGGCGCTCTGACGTTTGCGGCGACAGCGTGCAGCCAGGATCCGACTGGGGCGTCTTCGAACGAGCTCGTGCTCGCACAGAACGCCCAGGTGATAGCCGACAACGTCGCGGTGACAGCGGGCGGCGGCACCAACTACGAAGGCTGGATCCGGAGAGTCCTCGATACGCTCCGGACGACGGATGATCCGGTCGCACGCGCCTACCTCGACTCCGCACGCGCCAGCCGTGATTCCGCGTGGGCCGCATTTCAGCGGGGTGATACCGCCACCGCGCGCGCGGATCGCCGGGCGGCGTTCCGCTACGTGCTGTCAGCCGTGATCGAGCTCTTCCCGAACGCGCCCGAGCGCACCGGCCTCGCGGTCGACAGCGCGATCGACCGGATCGAGAAGTTCCTCGGCGGCCGTGACGCGCCTCGCCTTCGTGCGATTCTGGCGCACGTGAAGGATCTGCGCGTACGGGCCGATCAGGCGTTCGTCGGCGGTGACAAGGTCACGGCACTCGCGCTGAACCTGCGCGCCATGCAGATACTGCACCGGCTGGTCGAGCATATCAGGTACGCGAATCACGACCATGATGGGACTGCTGATGCGGAGATGGAGAGTGTAGGCTACTGAGGACCTGCAACTACTAGGCCTCAGACGCGCCGCGGGCCTCGGTAAACGGGGGTTGGGACAAGCAGGTTGTCCTGGCCTCCGTTGCCCGTTTACCGCTGCGCGTCTGCGGCCTAGCCTTTGCCTGGCCTAGCCCGGCCCCGCACCTGCGGTTCATATTTTTGGTCCCCCTCGCAGGAGAGCTGCGCCCCATGCGTGTGTATAAGACGCCGGAGATCCGGAATGTGGCCGTCGTCGGCCACGGCGCGAGCGGCAAGACCTCCCTGGTCGATGCGCTGGCGTTCGTGGCCGGAACGAGCAAACGACATGGCTCCGTAAAAGACGGAACCGCCCTCACCGATTACACCGCTGACGAAATCGAACGCAAGTACTCGATCAACCTCGCCCTCGCCGTTGCCGAATGGATGGACACGAAGGTCAACCTCATCGACACACCGGGATATCTCGACTTCACGGGCGACGCGCTCGCGGGCGTGTATGCCGCGGACTCGGCAGTCGTCGTCCTGTCGGCGACGGCCGGTGTGGAAGTCGGGACCGAGAAGGTGTGGGACTACTGCGAGCGCCGCTCGCTGCCCCGCCTGTTCTTCGTGTCGCTGATGGACAAGGAGCACGCTAACTTCGAGCGCGTCTTCAATCAGATCAAGGCGCAGCTGACGCCCAAGGTGATCCCGGTGGAGATCCCGGTCGGCGAAGGAATGGAGTTCCACGGGATCATCAATCTCTTCTCGAAGAAGGCGCACCTCTATAAGAAGGGAACCAAGGCTGGCGAGTACGACGAGGTGGACGTTCCCGACGAGTACAAGCAGCGCTTCGAGAAGTATTCCCAGGAACTGATCGAAAGCATCGCCGCCACCGACGACACGCTGCTGGAGCGCTACCTCGGCGGCGAAGAGATCGGCCGCGACGAGGCGATCGCCGCGATGAAGGCCGGCATGGCGAAGGGGGAGCTGTTCCCGTTGTTCTGCGGCGCCGCCGAGCTGACGTACGGCACGCGCGCGTTACTCAATAAGCTCGTCGAGCTGTGTCCGGCGCCCAACGAGCGCCCGCCTGTCGATGCGCAGAAATGGGGCACCGCCGAGCGCTTGACCCTGAAGGCGGATGACGCGGGACCGTTGGCAGCACAGGTGTTCAAGACGGTCTCCGAGCCGCACGTCGGCGACGTCACGCTGTTCCGCATCTTCTCGGGCCGCGTCAAGAACGGACAGGATGTCTGGAACGCGCCGCGCGAAGCGTCCGAGAAGCTCAATCACTTGTGCGTGGCGCAAGGCAAGGAGCGGATCGAGCTCCCCGAGCTGCACGCGGGTGACATCGGTGTGGTCGCGAAGCTGCGCGACACGCATACCAACGACACGCTCTCGGCCAAGGACATGGGGCTCGTCCTGCCGAAGATTCCGTTCCCCGAGCCGGTGATCACCGTTGCCGTCGAGGTGAAGCAGCGCGGGGAGGAAGACAAGCTGTCGACCGGCCTGCACAAGCTGCACGAGGAGGATCCGACGTTCCATCACGAGTACAACAGCGAGCTGAGCCAAACACTCATTCGGGGGCTCGGCGAACGGCATCTCGAAATCGTGGTGGGGCGATTGGCGCGGAAATTCGGCGTTCATGCACAGACCGCCAAGCCGAAGGTCGCGTACCGCGAAACGTTCCGGGGAAAATCAGAGGGACAGGGGAAGCACAAGAAGCAGACCGGCGGGCGCGGGCAGTACGGCGACTGCTGGATTCGGATCGCGCCGCTGCCCCGTGGCTCAGGGGTGCAGTTCGTGGATGAGATCGTCGGCGGCGTGATCCCGCGGCAATACATCCCGGCCGTCGAGCGCGGCGTGCTCGAGGCGGCGCACAAGGGGCCGATCGCCGGCTATCCGGTCGTGGACTTCAAGTTCGAGCTATACGACGGCTCCTACCACGACGTGGACTCGAACGAAATGTCGTTCAAAATGGCCGGCATTCTGGCGTTCCGAAACGTGAGTCCGGGAGCGCGGCCCGTGCTGCTCGAGCCGATCATGGATGTCGAAGTCTGGACGCCCGACGAATATCAGGGTGCCGTGATGGGCGATCTCTCCTCCCGTCGCGGGCACATCGTCGGAACGGAGAAGGATGGACGACTCACGAAGGTGAAGGCGCTCGTCCCCGAGGCCGAGCTCGACCGGTACGCCACGACGCTGCATTCGATTACGCATGGGCGCGGGACGTATCGCATGAAGTTCCACGTGTACCAGGACGCGCCGTCCGAAATCGCCGCAAAGGTGACCGAGGCGCGGAAGAAGGAGCTGGAGGAAGCGAAGGCCTAGCGACCGAAAGGGTTGTGCAGTTCATCACAGAGCCGGAGGTCGGCGCGTGCCCGCGACCCCCCTACCTCAAGCGGCACTCTCGTGCGACCGTTGGGGGACCTTGGCCCGAGGTGAAAGAGCCCCGATGAGAACGACCGTCCTTTGTGCCATGCTCGCAGCGCTCGCGGCGTGCCAGCCCGTGGACCGGCGGCGGCCGCCCCCGCCCCCGCCGGGGTCACTCACGGAAGACACGGTAGCGCCGGCGCCACAGGTTCCGCCGCCCGCGAATTCCCGGGCGACCAAGGTGGCGACGGTCGTCGGGTTTCTGACGCCGGAATCTGTGCTCGACGATTCGGCGCAGGACATCTACTTCGTGTCGAACATCAACGGCAGCCCGCTCACGAAGGACAACAACGGCTTCATCAGCCGCGTGCGGCCGGACGGGGCGATCGAAGTGCTCAAGTTCATCGAAGGCGGTCGCGGTGGTGTGACACTCAACGCGCCCAAGGGTCTGGCTGTGCTCGGTGACACGCTGTGGGTGGCCGATATCGACGTCGTGCGCGCGTTCAACGCGCGGACCGGAGTTCCCATTGACAGCGTGAAGCTGGACAGCCTGGGAGCGGTGTTCCTGAACGACATCGCGATCGCTCCCAACGGCGCGATTTACGTCACCGACACCGGCATTCGCTTCGATGACGTCGGCAACGTTCTGCACCCGGGGCCGGACCGCATTTTCCGCGTCGGACCGGATCGCAAGGTGACTGTCGCCGTGCGGGGTGACACACTCGGCCGGCCCAACGGGATCACACTCGACGCCGTGGGGCGGCGGTTCATCGTGGTGCAGTACGGCGGCAAAGCGGTGATGGCGTGGAAACCCGGCGATCGCGCGCCCAGCGTAATCGCCAGAGGCGTCGGCGGGTTCGATGGCGTGGAGATGATCGGGGGGAAAGTGGTCGTGTCGAGCTGGACGGACTCATCGATCACGCGCTTCGACAGTACCCAGGGCACGAAGATCATCAGTGGCGTTCCAAGTCCCGCCGATATCGGATATGACGCCAAGCGCAATCGGGTGCTGATTCCGATCCTCACAGGGAATCGCGTGGAGATTTGGCAGCTGCAATAGGATTGCGCTCAGACGGCACACGGCGTTGATGATCCTCGTCACGCACGCGCGGGCCGCATGCGCGACACGCGTTACTTCAGGACGGGTCTGGGGTTCTTGTAGAGACACGAACCGAGGAGCTCGCGATGCGCGAATCCTCTCTGATTGGTCTCTATGAGCGCCGCTGCGAGCTGCTGAATCAATTGAGTACCGCTCTCCGCGGCCGCACCGTGGCGCTCTGGCGCGTAGTTCGCGGCGGACTGGCAACGACCGAGGCCGTGAGCCGGCGGCCGCCTCCCGACGGTGACTTGGAGTTCGACGTCGTAGATGTGTTGCGTCGGTGGGGCAGACTGGCGCTGCCCCACAGTCTGTGGGTCGGCTGCCGCGTCGATGCCGATCGTTGGCATGTGGCGGCGGTGCGCAACGATCCGCCCGAGCCGCCGCCGACGGGACTCGAGCGCCGCAGCCCCGAGCGGCTCGTGGTCGAGCTCGGAGGACTGTGCCTGGGAGCGCATGAGCGCGCATGGTTGGCGGTGGACCAAGCAACGGTCTATCTGTGCTCCGCACTCGAGAGCCTGGAAGCGTGCCTGGGACGGGTTCGAACGGCGGAGGGACTCTCCGCCAACGGGCGCGCCCACATCCTCGCCGACCTGGCCCGCGTCGCCGACGTGATCGACGGCGCAATGCGGGCCTAAGCTGCCGGCTCCTGCTGCGTCAGGCAATGGATCGTGCCGAGTCCCCACACGAGATCCACCGCGTGAATCCCCACCACGGGCCGATCGGGAAAGAGCTCGGCGAGAATGCCGAGGGCAATCCGATCCTTGGGATCATTGAATGTCGGCACGAGTACCGCGGCATTGGCGATGTAGAAGTTCGCGTAGCTGGCGGGTAACCGAACGCCGTCGAAATACAGGGGGGCGGGCATCGGAAGGTCGATAGCTTCGATGCTCGTCCCTCTTTCCAGATGCATCCCCTGCAGGCGCTCGCGATTCTCGGCAAGAGGCCGGTAATTCACGTCCTTCGGATTGTCTTCGCGACACAGGACGACAGTTCCGTGCTTCACGAAGCGACACAGGTCATCCACGTGGCCATGCGTGTCGTCGCCCGCGATCCCTTTGCCGAGCCACAGGGTGTTCGTGATCCCGAGGGTATCGCGAAACACGGTCTCGATCTCCCCCCGCGAGAGTCCGGGATTGCGGGTCTGCACGTTCGGATCGAGCAGACATTCTTCCGTCGTGATCAGGGTGCCGCGTCCGTTCACGTCGATGCTGCCGCCCTCGAGCACGACCTTCCCTTCAATCAACGGAAGCTTGAACCGCTTCGCCGCACGCTCGGGGATCTTGTCGTCTTTCTTCCAGTCCTTGTACTTCGCCCAGGCGTTGAAGTGGAAGCGTGCGATCGCGAGACTCCCGTCAGCCGACCTTCGAACGAAGATTGGGCCAAAGTCGCGGGTCCAGCCGCGGTTAGTCGGGAAGCGCAGGAAGTCGACGCGGGCCAGATCGACGCCGACCTTGTTGAGGATACGACGGGCCTGCGTCTGCTGTAGCGCCGAGTTGACCAGAATGCGAACCACTTCACCGGGCGCGAGCGTGCGGACGATTTCGCCGTAGACCCATGGGATCGGAGGGAACTTCCCGGGCCAGTCGGTGACGTTGTGCGGCCAGCCGATCCAGGTCGCCGCATGCGGCTCCCACTCGGCCGGCATCCTATAGCGCTCTGCCATCAGCCGTCAGCCTTCTGTGGTGTGCTTGCTGATGGCCGATGGCTGATGGCTGAGGTCAATCGGTAAGAAACCGGTGTTGAATGCCGTCGTAGGCATCAGTGCGCCGGTCACGCAGGAACGGCCAGTTGCGGCGGACCTCCTCGATCCGCGCCAAATCCACCTGCGCCAGCACGAGCGCCTCGTGTTCCGCGGCCTCGGCGACCACGATGCCGAACGGGTCACAGATGAACGAGTGGCCCCAGAACTCTAGCCCCGCGCCTTCACCACCGAGTTTCTCGAAGCCGACGCGATTCACCGCCGCGACCCAGCAGCCGTTCGCGATCGCATGGCTGCGCTGAATCGTCTTCCAGGCATCGAGCTGCTGTTCCCCGTGTTGCGCTTTCTCTGAAGGGTGCCAGGCGATCGCGGTGGGATAGAACAGAATGTTCGCGCCTTGCAGGGCCGTGAGCCGAGCCGCCTCGGGATACCATTGATCCCAGCAGACGAGCGTGCCGATCGGGCCGACCTTTGTATCGAACGCGCGAAAGCCCAGATCACCCGGCGTGAAATAGAATTTCTCGTAGTACGCGGGGTCGTCGGGGATGTGCATCTTGCGATAGATCCCCTTGACCTTGCCGTCGGCGTCGATGACCGCTGCCGTGTTGTGATACAAGCCCGCGGCGCGGCGCTCGAACAGCGACGCGATCACGACGACGCCATTCTCTTTTGCAATCTTGCCGAGTGTCTCGGTCGTCGGTCCGGGGACCGCCTCGGCCAGATCGAACAGCGCGTGGTCCTCCCGCTGGCCGATGTATTGGGTGCGGAACAGCTCTGGCAGGCAAACGAGGTCCGCGCCCTGTTGTGCGGCCTCGCGAATGCGCGCGACGGCTTTGGCGAGATTCGCGTCCGGATCGTCGCTCATGCTCATCTGCAGGAGCCCGACCTTGTATTGCGACGGCGTTCCCTTCGACCCCGAGCTCATGGGGAAGAAGATATCTCAAAACGCCTTGCTCGCCGACCAGACGATGGCCAGCCTCCCCACGTCCTCGGTTTCCCGCGATCCGCCGGTCGTCGGCGTGTAGCGGTAGAATCGGCTCTCCGCGTCCGTGCTGACTACCGCGGCTCCCAGCGTGATGGCGCCAAACGGGCGCCTGAGCGCGATTCGGTAATCTCCATACGAGAGATGGGCGTAGCTCCTCACGTACTGATGGCCGTAGTGCAGCGCCAGATTCACGCGGGCCGCGACGTCAAAGGCCGCATTGAGGTCCACGTAGCCGGATCCCTTGGAGCTGCCTGTCCCGAGACAATCCGTCGTGGCTGCCGTGCCGTCGGCGCCGATCCCGCAATAGCCGCCGATGGTCTGGGTTTTCATGCCGAACAGATGCGTCAGGGCGTGCGAGTACTTCGCGGCGAAGTGATCGTACCGCAGACCGACGTACACTTCCGCCGTGTTGTAGCGGTCACCTGGGTCGATGTTGTAACGCGCGCCGGGATACCAGTAGTACTGCAGCCCGAGATCCGTCCCGACCTTCCCGACCGAGCTCGAGCGAGCCACCATTCAGGAACTGATTGCCGCTCACGTTGGAGCCCCACGTGCCCAGATACGCGCCGTTGACATGCGTGAAGTCCACGCCCCCCTGCACCGCGGGCTGCGTGTAGGTCTGCGACAGCCCGCGAAATCGATAATCGCCCACGAGCGCCACATTTCCCGTGAGCGTGTGCGGCGACTGGGCCGCGAGCGGCGCGGCGACTGCGGCCGCGATGGTCGACGCGATGAGCCGCGCGCGCATCAGACGCTCGGAACCGGCGCGGGCGTCGGCTCCACGGCGAAGGTTTCGACGACCACGCTGCCCCCGAGCGAACCGCCCGTGCCGGCCGCGCTGCCGAGATCCGACCCGAAGTAGGCCTCTTCGCCATGCTGGCTGAGATCGAGGCCCGCGCTCTCTTCGGGCACGTCCGCCCGCGCGCCGATCGTCGCTTGGATAAGCGTGAGAATCGCGAGCGTGCCGAGGGCGGCGATCGCGATGGTGGCGAGGATGGCGAGCAGCTGCACTCCCATCTGGCCGGCATTCCCCGCAAGGAGCCCGTCGCCTCCCGCAGGGTTCACGAGCTTGGTAGCGAAGACGCCGGTCAGCAACGCGCCAGCGATTCCGGCGAGCCCATGGCACGAGAACACGTCGAGCGCGTCATCGAGCTTGGTCCGCGAGCGAATCTGAATAGCCGTGTAGCTCACACCCGCTGCCAGCACCCCGATCACCAGTCCGGATAGCGGGGTGACAAATCCGGCCGCCGGTGTGATGCCGACGAGACCCACGACGAGGCCCGTGGCGGCACCGACCGCCGTGATCTTCCCGGTGCGGATCAGGTCGAGCCCCGCCCACGTGACGAGCGCCGCGGCGGCGGCGGTGTTGGTGTTGACGAACGCCAGAGCCGCGAGGCCGTTCGCGGCCAGAGCGGAGCCGGCATTGAAGCCGAACCAGCCGAACCAGAGCAGCCCCGCGCCGAGCAGGACGAGCGGGACGTTGTGCGGCGCGATGGGGACGCGGCGATAGTCGCGCCGTGGTCCGAGGAACCATGCGGCGACGAGCGCCGAGACGCCGGCGCTGATGTGGACGACGGTTCCGCCCGCGAAGTCCAGCGCCCCGCGTTTCAACAGCCAGCCGCCGGACCCCCACACCCAGTGCGCCAGCGGATCATAGATCAACGTCGCCCACAGGATGAGGAATACGATGTATCCCCGGAAGCGCATCCGCTCCACGATCGCGCCCGAGATGAGGGCGGGAGTAATGATCGCGAACATTCCCTGGAACATCGCGTGCGCTTGGAGCGGGATCGTCGCCGAATACGTGGGATTGGGATCGAGCCCCACGTGCTGCAGGCCGACCCATGAGAGGCCGCCCCACCATGAGTTCCCTGGACCGAATGCGATCGAGTACCCGACCAGCATCCACTGCACGCCGATCACGCCGAGCGCGACGACGCTCATCATCATGGTGTTGAGGGCATTCTTCGGGCGCACGAGGCCGCCGTAAAAGAACGCGAGCCCCACGGTCATCAACAGCACGAGCGCGCTGGAGGTGAGGACCCAGGCGGTATCGCCAGACGACAGCGTGGCTTGCGTCATGCGGCACCTCCCATGCCGGCCGCGTTGATGGCCGCGCGTTGCACCGCGTCGGCGTTGACGGCAGTCAGGGCGGCGTTGTCCGCCTCGCCCGTACGGATGCGGATGACGCGCTCGATCGGTTGCACGAAGACCTTGCCGTCCCCAACCTCGCCGGTGCGCGCCGAGGAGAGGATCGCCTTGATGCACGGCTCGACGAACGGCTCGGAGCACACCATTTCGATCTTCACCTTCTCGTGGAACTCCATGACGAGTGCCGTACCGCGATACTGCTCGACCAGCTCGTGTTCGCCGCCGTGTCCGCTGACGCGGCTCAGCGTGATGCCGGTGATCCCGGCGCGGAACAGCGCCGCCTTGACCTCGGGCAGGCGCTCGGGGCGCACGATCGTGGTGATGAGCTTCATGCTGGGCTCCCAGTCGATTGGAGGGGGGTCACCGGTTCGCTCACCGCCACCGCGGGCGGCGCGACTTTGCGGAACAGCGCGCGGTACGTCTCCCAATGCGCGAGGATCGCGCGGGCCCGCGCGCTGCCGCTCTTGTGGAAATGCTGCTGGATAAGCTTGCGCAGCACGCGCTCGTCCATCGAATTCAGCCCGCTCACCGCGACCATCTCCAGGTTGCAGCGTGATTCGAGCAAGCGGTGTTCGTCGAGGATGTACGCGATGCCGTTCGACATCCCGGCCGCGAAGTTCCGGCCGACCGGCCCCAGCACCACGACGACGCCGCCGGTCATGTACTCGCAGCAGTGGTCGCCGGCGCCTTCGATCACGGCAACGGCCCCGGAATTCCGCACCGCAAACCGGTCCCCCGCGCTCCCAGCCGCGAACAGGCGTCCCGAGGTCGCGCCGTACAGCGCGGTGTTGCCGAGCAGCACATGGGATCCGCCGGTGTACGCGGCGTCACGGAATGGCCGGATGACGATCTCGCCGCCGCACAGCCCCTTCCCGACGTGGTCGTTGGCTTCGCCCTCGAGCTGCAGGTGCATCCGCGGCAGCGTGAAGGCACCGAAGCTCTGCCCGGCGCTGCCCCGGAAGCGCAACCGTAAGGGAGTGCCTGGTCCTTGGCTGCCATGCTCCCGCGCGAGCCGACCCGCGATGCGCGCGCCGACGGTGAGATGGTGATTTCCGATCGGGATGACTCGGGACGCCGTGCCGTCCTGCTCGAGAATCTCCGCATCGAGCGAAACGATGCCTGGGCGGACATTCCGCTCCACGGTGCGCCGGCGCGCCTGCCCCGGCTGGGCGGGTGAGGCGAGAAGTGCTGAGAGGTCGAGCGTCTGCGCGCGCGGCGTTTCGGGACGGTCGATGCGCTGCAACAACTCCACCCGGCCGATGATGTCGTCCATGCGGCGCACACCGAGCGACGCCATGATGCGGCGCACGTCCTCGGCGATGTGCGTGAAGTAGGCGATGACCTGCTCGGGAGTGCCGCGAAACTTCGCGCGCAGATCGGCACGCTGGGTCGCGATCCCGGTGGGGCAGGAATTCAGGTGGCACTGCCGCGCCATCGCGCAGCCGAGCGCCACGACCGTCGCCGTCCCGAACCCAAACGCCTCGGCGCCCAGCAACGCCGCGATCACCACATCGCGACCGGTGCGCAGCCCGCCATCGGTGCGCACCTCGATGCGCTCGCGCAGGCCGTTGCGGAGCAAGATCGCCTGCGTCTCGGCGAGCCCCAGCTCCCAGGGCGATCCGGCGTGCTTGATCGACGACAGGGGCGACGCCCCCGTCCCGCCATTGTGACCCGAGATGAGCACGTAGTCGGCGTACGCTTTGGCCACACCCGCCGCCACCGTGCCGACGCCGGCTTCGGCGACGAGCTTCACGCCGACGCGCGCCGTCGGATTCACCTGCTTGAGATCGTGGATCAGCTGCGCCAGATCCTCGATCGAGTAAATGTCGTGATGCGGCGGTGGTGAAATGAGCGGAATGCCGGGGACCGCATGACGCAGCCGGGCGATGAGATCGGTGACCTTGTGGCCGGGAAGCTGGCCGCCTTCGCCCGGCTTCGAGCCCTGGGCGATCTTGATCTCGAGCTCGTCCGCGCGAACCAGGTAGTCCGCCGTGACGCCGAAGCGGCCGGACGCGACCTGCTTGATCCGATTGTCAGCTCGATCGGTGTCGCTGCGCGCGACGTAGGTGGCCGGATCCTCGCCGCCCTCGCCGGAGTTGGAACGCGCGTGCATCCGGTTCATGGCGATGGCGAGCGTCGTGTGCGCTTCGGGCGACAGGGCGCCGAGCGACATGGCGCTGGAGATGAAGCGGCGACGGATGTCCTCGGCGGGCTCGACCTCCTCGAGCGGCACCGGCGCTTGCTCCCGGAAGTCGATCAGGTCGCGCGGACCCGCCGGGGCGCGGGCGCGAGTCCCCGCGACGAATCCGGTGTATTCGCCGTGCTGGAGCGCGCGGACGAGCGGCGGCGACCAGCCGTGGTCCTCGCCGTCGCGCCGATAGCGAACCCGCCCGTGATCGGGGAGTGCTCCCGCGCTCTGATGGCGCGTCAGTACATCCTCGGCGATTTCCTTGAATCCAATGCCCCCGATCACCGAAGCCGTGCCGGTGAAGCACCGGTCGATGATTTCGGGACCGAGCCCGATCGCTTCGAAGATCTGCGCGCCGACGTACGATTGGAGCGTCGAGATCCCCATCTTCGACAGGATCTTGAGCAGCCCCTTCTCGGCCGCGCTGCGATATTTGTCGGCCGACGATTCCTCGTCGCGCAGGCATTGCAACGCGAGCCACGGGTGTACGGCTTCCGCGCCGTACCCGAACAGCGCCGCGATATGGTGGACGTCCCACGCGTCGCCCGCCTCGGCGACCAGCCCGACACGGATGCGCTGCCGCGCTTGCACGAGCCGTTGATGCACCGCGCCGATCGCGAGCAGCATCGGGATCGGCGCCCGCGTCTTGTCGGCATCGCGGTCACTGATGACCAGGATCGTGGCGCCGCCGCCCCGCCGGACGGCCGCGACGGCATCCTGGGCCAGGTGCTCCAGGGCGCGCGACAACTCTTCCGGACCGGCCGCTGCTTCCCACGTCGCACTGAGGGTCGTGAGCTCCGCGCCGCCGGCGCGCCGCAGCGCCGCCATTTCTTCCGCGAGCAGGACGGGGTGCTCGATGCGAAGCAGCGTCTTGCCGCCGGGGCGTTGCGCCAGCAATGAGCCGCGCCGGCCCAGGTACATGACGAGCGACATGACGCGCTCTTCGCGGAGCGGGTCGATGGCCGGATTCGTGACCTGCGCAAAGCGCTGCCGCACGTAGGCGTAGATGCTCTGAGGCAGCCTGGACAACGGTGCGATCGGCGTGTCGTCGCCCATGCTCCAGATGGCATCTTTGCCTTCAGCCGCCATGGGCGAGATCACGAAGCGCAGATCTTCGTGGCTGTACCCGAACGCGTGCTGCCGTGCCGTCAACTCTTCCGCGGGAAGCACCGGGCCCAGGCGTCCGACCTCGGTCGGCAGCTGCCGGATCGCGCGCGACGTCCAGCGGCGATACGGGCAGCGCTGCGCGACCTCGAGCTTTGCGTCCGCGCTGCGGAGTACGACGTTGCGGAGCGTATCGACCACGAGCAGCTCGCCGGGACCGAGCCGGCCGGATTCGACGACGGTCGCCGGATCGAGGTCGACCACGCCGACTTCGGATGCGGCGACGACGATGTTGTCGCGGGTCACCTTGTAGCGGCAGGGACGGAGCCCGTTGCGATCGAGCGCCGAGCCGGCGACGACGCCGTCGCTGAAGGCGAGCGCCGCGGGGCCGTCCCAGGGCTCCATCAGCCCCGCGTGATACTCGTAAAAGCTCCGCAGCGCGGGATGCATGTCGGGAACGCGTTCCCACGCTTCCGGCAGCAGCATCATGAGCGCGTGCACGGGATCGCGGCCCGAGCGGACGAGGAGCTCCAGCGCGTTGTCGAGACTCGTGGAATCGCTGCCGTCCGCCCAGATGACGGGCTTGAGCTGCTCGACGTCTCGGTCCCACACCGGCGCGGCGAGCGCCGGTTCGCGCGCGAGCATCGCATTGCGGTTGCCCCACAGCGTATTGATCTCGCCGTTGTGGGCGAGCAACCGGAACGGCTGGGCGAGCGGCCAGCTCGGCAGTGTGTTGGTCGAGTAGCGCTGGTGGAAGACGGCGATGCCGGTCTCGAACAGCGGCGAGCGCAGGTCGGCGTAGAAGCCCGGCAACTCGGTGCCGACGAGCAGCGCCTTGTAGACGACGGTGCGGCATGAGAGCGAGCACACGAAGACGGGCAGCCCGGCGCTCGCGGCCCGCCGCTCGATCACGCGGCGCGCCAGATAGAGGCGCCGCTCCCACGCTTGGGCATTCGCGGGGCCGGACGGGGGGCCGACGAACACCTGGCGGATGGCCGGCTGGTTCGCCGCGGCGAGCGGGCCGAGCACGGTGGCGTCGACCGGCACGACGCGCCAGCCGAGCACGGACATGCCCAGGCCGACGAGCACGGTTTCGATGAGGTCGATCGCCGCGTCGCGGGCACGCGCCGATGGTGGCAGGAAGAACATGCCGAGCGCGACGCGCTCGACCGGCCCGACGCCAAGCAGGCGGTGCGGGATCTGCGTCAGGACGCCGGCGCCGTCGCCCGACTTGTCGTTGGAGGCGGCGCCGCGGTGGGCGAGCCGCGCGACGGCGGTGAGCGCCATCGCCAGGATGTCGTTGGTGCGTTCGCCGTCCGCGCGCGCGACGAAGCCGACGCCACACGCGTCGCGCTCGCGCCAGGGATCGAGCAAACGAAAAGCCCGCTCTGCTGAGGGAGCGGGCTGGCTGAGTTCGCGCTTTCTTGTCACGCTATCGTGCCCCGCCGCTCCCTCGAGAGGGTCCGCCGTGAATATTCGGCATATTCGTCAGCAGCAGGACAATCGTATGTTTATGCATTGTTGAACATAAATATGCGAAGGAGTTCGAAAGTCTGCAAGGGGGGGAGTAGGGGCGCAGCATGCTGCGCCCCTACCGATCACCCTACCAGAATCGGCTCGGGCGGTTGGGTGTAGCGGTAGGTCTTACCCGCGTAATTCCGGAGCACGACTTCCTTGTCGGTCAGCTTGACGACGTATTCGGGGAGCAGCGGGATCTTGCCGCCGCCTCCCGGCGCATCGATCACGAAGTGCGGCACCGCCAGCCCCGAGGTCCAGCCCCGTAGCGCTCGGACGATCTCCAGCCCCTTCTGGACGGTGGTCCGGAAGTGCTCGGCGCCCGCAACCTGGTCGCACATATAGATGTAGTACGGCCGTACCCGCGCGGCGAGCAGCTTCTGCATCAGCAGCTTCATGACCTCCGGGTCGTCGTTCACGCCCTTCAGCAGCACCGTCTGGCAGCCCAGCGGGATCCCGGCGTCGGCCAACATTCCCAGTGCTTTCACCGCAGCCGGCGTCAGCTCGTCGGGATGGTTGAAGTGCGTGTTGATGTAGAGGGGATGGTACTGCTTGAGGATCGCGCACAGCTCGGGCGTCACCCGCTCGGGGAGGTGGCACGGGACTCGGCTCCCGATCCGCAGCACCTCCAGATGGGGAATCGCCCGCAGCCGCTTGCAGATCTCGTCGATCCGGCGGTCCGACAGCAGCAGGGGATCGCCGCCCGACATGATGACATCGCGAATCTCCTGGTGCTCCTCGAGATAGCGGAAGGCCGATTCGAGCTGCGCCAGCGGGATCTTCTGGGGGTCGCCGACTTTGCGGCGGCGCGTGCAGAAGCGGCAGTAGGCCGCGCAGACCGGGGATACGAGAAACAGCGCCCGGTCCGGATAGCGGTGCGTGATGTTGGGGACCGGCGAGTTCGCGTCCTCCGCCAGCGAATCTACGATGCCGTCGTGGACCTCCAGCTCCTGGACGGTCGGCACGTACTGCCGCCAGATGGGATCGCCGGGTGATTCGATGAGGTCGACCATGGCGGGGGAAATGCGGAATTCGAAGTTTTCGGCGGCTTGCCGGAGGCGGGCGATATCCCCGACGTGTTCCGCGCCGAACCGCGCGGCCAGGGCGTCGAGGGAGGCGATGCTCTTCTTGCGGAGTAGCTCTTGCCAGGTCTCCGTCAGGTCAGATCCTTGGTATAGATCACCAGATCGTCACCGGGCGCGTAATACCCCGGGATTGTCGCGGTCCTGGTGTAGCCGCGTGTTTCATAAAACCGGCGCGTCGGTGTGTAATCGGCGCGCGAGCTGGTCTCGACGACAACCAGCCGTCTGCCGTCAGCCGTCAGCCGTGACTCGACCTCGCCCAGCAACTGCGTTCCAACGCCAGATCCTTGGCGCAGGCGATCGACCACAATCCAGTACAGATCACTCGTCGCGACAGTGCCGGGAGTTGCACCCCAGCACGCGTACCCGACCATTTGATCGTCTTCAAATGCGCCGACGAACTGATAGTCGTCGTCTCCCGCCAGGCTCTCGTCGAGCAGCTCGACCGCGGTGGCGACCTCGTCCTCGCGGAAGAGGCCCGTCCCACGCGTCAGCCGCTCAAGCCGTGCGCGGTGCGCGTGCCCGACGGGGCGCAGCGAGCAGCTCACGCGCGGCCTTCGTTCCCTGGGCCTCCCGCAACGCAAGCTCGGCGATGCGGCGGATCAGCTCCGGGTAGTCCCATCCCGCGGCTTTCGCCATGCGCGACAGGCCCGCCTCGTCGGTGAGATCGGGATTGGGATTCACTTCGAGGATCCACGCGCGGCCTGCCTCGTCCACGCGGAGGTCCACCCGGCCGTAGCCTTTCCCCTGCATCGTGCGCCACGCCGTCTCCGCCAGCCGGCACAGCCGGTCTGCGACGCGCTGCGGGATCTGGGCGGGGCACTCCGGGCGGCTGCCGAGATCCTCGGGCGATCCGACGTGCCACTTGGCGGCATACGTGAGGATCGGCCACGTGCCCTCGGGCATCGCACTGAAATCGATCTCGGCGACGGGGAGCGTGCGCTCGCCGACGATCCCGACGTTGAACTCGCGGCCGGCGATGTATTGCTGCACCAGCACCTCGTCGAACTGCTCGGTCATCACGGCGATGCGCGCCTTGAGGTTCTTGCGATCGGTGACGACGGATTGCCGGTCGAGGCCCGCGCTGGCGTCTTCGGCCGCGGGCTTCACGATGGCGGGCAATGGGAAGTCGTCGTCGATTTTTCCCTGCGCGATCGTCCAGCGCGGCACCGGCAGGCCGGCGCGCTCCAGCAGCGTGTTGGCGACCGCTTTGCGGCGGCAGGCGGACGTCGTCCACGGGCCACAGCCGGTGTACGCGATGCCGGCCAGCTCCAGCGTGCCGACGACGTGATCTTCCCATTGCGCCACACCGCGCACGCCTTCGCAGAGATTGAAGACGAGGTCGGCCCGACGGCAGACGTTGAACCAGCGCATGTCATGCCGGACCGGAACGCGCTGTACCTGATGATTGAGGGAGATGAAGATTCGGGCGATGTGGTCCACCGCCTCCATCACGCCGGCGACGTCCTCGGCGGTCCAGTCATCGGCGCCGGGGTCGTAGAGGATAACGACTCTCATGCCGAGAGTGCCGTTGGTGTCTGTAGGGGCTCGGCATGCTGCGCCCCTACCAGCGCCTCTGCCTCGCGGCCTGTTATCCGCCGCCACGCGATCCGAACGACGTCCTGAATGAGCTCGTCGTAGGTGTAGCCGGCGACCCGAGCCGCCTTCGGGAAGCAGGAGTTCATCGCCGGATCGGGGATGATGCCCGGCAGGGGGTTGAGCTCGACGACGTTCGGGACGCCGAAGCGGTCCACGCGCACGTCGATGCGGCACCAGTCGCGGCACCCCAGCGCGCGATACGCATCGAGCGCCACGCGCTCCGTCTCGCGGCACAGCGACTCGGCCACACCCGTCGGCGGGCACTGGAAGATCGCGAGCGGATGCTCGCGCGTGTCCCAGATCCATTTCGCCTCGTAGCCGTAGACCGGTGGCGCACCGGCGGGCAGCGTGGCGAAATCGAATCCGACGATCGGGAGGCAGCGCACGTCGCCGTTGTTGCCGAGGATCGCGACCGTGAACTCGGGTCCCGGGAGATACGTCTCGACGAGCACCGCCTGCTGGTAGCGCTCTAGCAGGAAGGGCACGCGCTCGGCGAGCTGTGCAGCGGTCTCGCATAAGTTATTGACAAATATACCTTTACCAGACCCCTCTGCGACCGGCTTCACGAACAGCGGAAATGGCAGCGGCATACGCTCCAGGTCCGCGACGCGCTCGATGACGCGAAACGGCGCGGTCGGCACGCCGCGATACGCGAGGATCTCCTTCGTCCGTCCTTTGTGCAGTGTCAGCGCGAGTGTGAGCGGGTCGGAGCCGGTGTACGGAATGTTCAGGTACTCGCACAGCGCGGGGACGTGCGACTCGCGACACGGCCCGTGCAATCCCTCGGCCATATTGAAGACGATGTCGGGACGGGCGAGCGAAAGTTTTTGCGGCAAGAATTCGTCGGCTTCGAGACGAACGACGGTGCCAAAGAGACCCAGAGCCTGATCGACCGCGTCGATGGTAGACGGGTCATCCCATTCTGCGTAGGCATCCGACGAGGGCGTCACGTCGGGTTTCTCGTTGTATGCGAGACCAATCCGCATGTAAGTGCAGAATACGAAATGATGTACAGATACGCAAGAGAGAAACGTCGAGAAAAGACGGCGAAATGAAAACCGTCGAATGAAGATCGTCAAATGAACGACGTCAAAAAGAAAACCGTCGCAAGAATCGTCGAATGAAAAACGTCAGACCTTGTGGTAGACGACGCGGGCAGCCTCGTCCTTGTCGTCCGCAGTGTAAATCTCGAAATCGGAGAAGAGCGCGCCGGCTTCGGTCTGCAGCAGTCGCAGTACTCCGATCGCCATGCGCCGGATTTCAAGCTCGGCGCCCTCGCCGCAGCGCAGCTCGAGCATCGTGCGCCACGCACGCGCGTTCCCGGAGACGACGATCTTCACCTCGGTTGCGTTCGGCAGCACGCTCCGCGCCGCTTCGCGTGCCATTTTCCGCCGGTGCACCTTGTCGGCGACCCACTCGTAGCGCTGCATCAACCCTTCGACCGCGCGCACGTAGGCGGCCTGGGCCTCGGCGACCTGCTGCTGCCATTCCTCCTCGAGCCGCGCGTCGCCGGCGACGGCGGGCGGCATGACGAACGCGGCGTGTGACTCATCGACGTAGCGCTGCGAGATCTGCGAATACCCGAACCCCGCGCGGTGGCGCACCAGCTCGTGCGAGCAGGAGCGCGAGATCCCCTCGATGAGCAGCACGTAGACGGCGTGCTCCAGCACCGAGCCGTGACCCTGCTTCTTGATGTTCTCGAGGTATTCCGCCGTCGTCCGATTCACCGGATTGTGCTGGCTCATGTAGCACAGCCGGCCGGCGTACTCGGCGAGACGCTCGCCGTCGCTGGCCGCACCGCGCCACTGCACCTTGAGATGCGCTGGTTCGAGGAACTGCGGACGGGCGAGCAGCGTGATGCGCGGAGCACGAAAAACTTCCATCGGGGCTAGTGTGCCAGTTCGAGTTTCGGCGTGGCCCATGCGGCGCTGCGCTCCACTTCTCGTAGTCGCGTGGCGATGTCTTCGGGAATGACCGCGGCACCGGCACCGACCTTCAGGGCGGCCACGGGCGACCAATCAGTCGCGGGAATGATAACACCCGGGTTCAAGATGGACAGCGGGTCGTAGGCGCGCTTCACGTCGCGAAACAGCTGCATGACCTCCGGGCCGTAGAAGCGCTCCAGGATTCCCGCGCGCAGCCGGCCCACGCCGTGTTCGCCCGACGGGACGCCGTGCAGCCGGATCAGCAGATCGGTGACGTCGTCGAACAGCCCGCGCAATGCGTCGCGCCAGCCGTCGCGCGTCGTATCCGGAAGCGCATTCACATGGACGTGCCCGTCGCCCGCGTGTCCGAAGATCGCAACCGGAATGCCGCGCCGATCCGCCACGGCCCGGAGCCCCGCCACGTACGCGCCGAGCGCGTTAAGCGGCACGCAGCCGTCTTCGACGAGCTGCAGCGACCGCTGCGTGGGAGGAAGCCGAGACAGGGCGGGGGACGCCTCGCGGCGCACACTCCACAGCTGCTCGAGCCCCGCACGATTGACCGCCGTCTCGACGTGTGTCACCGCCTGCTTGAGGCCGCGCACCGCGTCGTCCACGACGCCGCGCGCGGCCGCCGCCGTTTCGCGCTCAACCTCGACGAGCAGCAGGCACGCGACCTTCGGCGCGTCGGGGACGAACTGCAGCAGGGACTCATCCAGCAACTCGAGCGCGGATGGTTGCAGCGACACCAGGTGCGGCACCGCGTCGGCCATCGACTCGAGATCGGCGAATCCGAGCGCGGCACCGGCGACGTCGGGAGGAATCGGATCGAGTCGCCAATGGACCTGGGTGATGATCGCGAGCGTCCCCTCGGAGCCGATCAAGAGATCGATCTCACCGCCTGACTCGGCGAAGCGGTCGAGCGCGTAGCCGCTGGAATTCTTCCGGGTCTTGGGAAAGCGATCTGCGATGAGCCGTCTGCAGGCAGCCGTCAGCGCAAACTTTCCCCCGTTCTCCGCTCCTCGCTTCACGAGTCTCACCGTGCCGTCTGCCTCGACAACCTCCACCGCCTCCACCCAGCTTCGGATGCTGCCGTACCGCACCGTCCGGGGGCCAGCCGCGTTCGTCGCCACCATCCCGCCACTCGTCGCGAAAGCGCCGGAGGACGGGTCCGGCGGCAGTCGCAGGCCGTACGGTTTGGCGGCGTCGTTCACTTCGGCCCAGCTGACCGACGCGCCCGCACGGGCGGTGCGGCGGTGAGGATCGATGACCAGATCGGAAAAACCGGCGCTCAAGTCCACGATGACGCCATTTCCGACGTTGCCGCCGGGCATCCCGCTTCCCGCGCCCCGGGGGATCAGTGCGAGGTGTGACTCGCGCGCCTGATGCACGAGGGCAACGACGTCGTCCTGGTTCTCCGGAATCGCGACCGCGGTAGGCAGAATGCGGTAGATGCCCGCACCCTCAGCGTATGCCGCGCGGACACGAGCGTCAGTGAGTAACACCTTCCAAACTTGACACCGGGGGAGCACAACGTGAAGCTTCGTTCCCGATGGCTCCACAACAGACCGTTACGCCTCCCGCCCCTCCAACGAGCGCCCCCGCCCCCCGTGCTCAGCTGATCCATATCGAAGTGGATCGGCGGCTGGGCCACGAGTGGGACGAGTGGAATGGCCGCGCCCTGCCGGGCGGCGGTAACTTTTCGGCGGCCCCGCGGCTGTTCTTCCACTTCGCCGCACTCACCATTGCAGCAGTCACCGGCGCCGTCGCCTTTCTTCTTTATCTGATCGGGCCCCGGCTCGGGACGCTCTCACCGCTGGTGCCCAGGATCCTGTGGTCGGTCCTCGCGGTGTTGGCGGTCCTGCAGTGGCTGTATCTGGGTGTGCTCGCGGCGTCGTTTTACAGCGGCCGCAATCTGCTGCCCGAACGGCTGATGGAGCGTGGTCCCTACCTGCAGCTGATGAATTACACCTCACTCATCGCGCGCGGCTTCGGGAAGCGCGACTGGGTCGAGCACGCTGCGATCGACGTGTACAACACGCTCGCGGAGCGCCGGGGCCGCAGGGTCGGGAAGGGCGAGCTGTTGGTCCTGATCCCACGCTGTCTCTCAAAGCAGGCGCTCGACGGCGTGCTGGAGATCGCCGGGCGCTACGAAGTGCCGGTCTTCGTGGCGACGCGCGGCCAGCTGGCCCGGCGGGTCATCCGGGAGCGCCGGCCCCGCGCCGTGGTCGCGGTGGCGTGCGAGCGTGACATGATGACCGGTTTGCGTGACGTTGCGGGAAAGCTTCCCGTCCTCGGTCTGACGATGCAGCTCCCCAACGGTCCGTGCCGCGACGCCGCTATCGACCTGGGACAGATGGAGCAATGGGTGCGCGGGCTCGTTGGCGCAGCGCCAGCCCCAGCACACACCAAGCCGTAAAGGCCAGCCATTCCACTCCCGTAAAGCTTCCCGGTACCGCAGGCACCACTTTCATCAGGACGATCGCGACGCTCACCACCGCGCCGATCATCGCGATGGCGACGCCGTCTCGCAGGTGTTGGCGCCGCGCCAGCGCAATGAACGCCAGGCACGCGGCGCACCAGCCGATAGCTCCGACCGCCGCGCCGACTTCGCTGATCGGCACGAGCACCGCGTCGCCGAGGAATGCGGCGGCGGCAGTCGGAATCGCCACAAATGCGATCGCCAGCGCGGGCGTCCCGAATCGCGGCTGCACCGCGCCGAGCGCGGGATGGACCAGCCCACGCCGCCCGAGTGCGTAGACCAGCCGCGTGGCCGCGACGAAATTCCCGTTGAAGACCTTGAAGAGTGACAGAACCGCGGCCGCGAGAATCAGTCGCGCGATCCAGGGCGTGCCGAAGGCGCAGGCGAATGCCGCGTCGGTCCCCAGATGCTGGCTGACGATGTCGGTCCACGGATATACCCACGCGACCACGCCGACGATCACGACGTAGAAGAAGCCCCCGGCGAGCAGCGCGACGGTGATGATCCGCGGGAGGGTGCCCGGCCGGAGGTGCGGGAGCGCTTCCTCCGATGCCTTGGGAATCGACTCGAAGCCGGTCATGAAGTAGGGAACGATCTGCATGACGAGCAGGACGGAGATGAACGGTCCGACTGGTGCGAAGAGCGGCTCGACATTCGCTGGACTGCCCTCGCCGATGCCGAGCGTAACAAACAGTGCGAAGCACGCCAGCAGGCCGATGGTCGTGATGTCCTGAAAGCGTCCGCTGAGCCGGATGCCACGGTAGTTGACCACGCCGATGGCGGCCGTCAGCCCGAGACCGGCGAGCAGGCGCGGCAGCGTGATGGCCTTTCCCGCGACGGTGTACAGCGCGACGGCGTTCATCCCGGGAAACAGCCGTGCGAGGAGGTTGCCGATCGCCACCGCTTCCCACGGACAGACGATCGCGTACGCCAGGACCATCATCCAGCCGGCGGAGAAACTCACCGCCGACGGAAAGACGCGCTCGGTGTAGGCGATTTCGGCGCCGGCGTCGGGAATCAGTCGCACCAGGCGGCCGTAGGTGAGGGCGATCGGGAGGAGCAGCAAGGCGCCCGCCAGAAAGCCGAGCATCGCGCCCCCTGGTCCGCCGCGCCCCAGCCAGTCGTCGATGACGACCAGCCAACCGGCCCCCACCATGCTGCCGAAACCGAATGTGAAGTACTCGAGGGCGCCGAGGCTCTTAGTAAGTCGTGACTCCAAGCCTATCCTTTAAGGCGGCGAGAAGCTGCTCGGCGTGCAGCTGACCAGGCGAGCCGGGCGGCGCGGCGCGCTCGAGGTCGCGCGCCGTGCGCGATGGATCCTCCATCGGTCGGTACACGGCTTCAATCGTCACCCGCGACTTGCCAGGCACGTCAGGATCAGCCCAGAGGCGCAAGCGATGCGTGCCCGCGAACGCGTTCGTCTCCAGAAACGCGTCCCGGAGATTCACGAAACGCACGCGGATGGTGTCGACGCGGAGCAATGAATCGGCAAACTGTGTGACGCGTTCGGGCGGTGCGTTGATCACTGCGTGCAGCGCCTCCGGCATCGGAGCAAACGCAGGACGGGTGGTGGTGGGCGTGCAGGCACCGAGCAGTAGGGCGAACGCCCACGCACCACGCACGACGCACGACGCATGCATTAGTGCGAGTGCGGCGGCGAGCCCGGCGGGTGGGTGTGCGGTGCCGTGGTCTTCGTGGTATCCGTTTTCGTACTATCCGTCGCCGCGTGGTCGTGCTCCTCACCGGGTTGATGCTCGTGGCCTGCCTCCCGATTCTGGAGCTCGCTCTGCAGCACGCGCGACGGAATGCCGGCCGCGTGCTGGAACATAAGCCTGCCGCCGAGCACGCCGGTCCACACCAATCCCAGGAGTCCGACGATGCTCAACATGCGCGTGAACGCGAGCTCCTGCGCCGGCATCTGGAAACGCCGGATGAGACGCCAGGCGAGGACGACCGTGAACAGGGCCATCGTCAGCAGCGCCATGTTCTCGTGTTTTTCCATGATCTCGTGAATCGCTGCACCATGGTCGATCGTGTTCGACGCGACTTTACCCGCGACGACCGCCGCCCACCCGCCGATCACGCCGGCCCACAGCGTCCAGATGGCCGCCCACATGAGCGATTCACGCTTCGTGATCGCCGCGGCGACATCGAACAGCACCGCCACCAGGAGCAGGGCCGCGGGAAGATCGTTGAGCACCGCGTGCCAGTGTGCCGCGTCGTAACCGAGCATTAGAGTCCCAGATTGCTGACGATGGGTGGATTGGACGAGTAGTCGTAGAAGCCCTTGCCGGCCTTTCTGCCGTACATCCCCGCGAGCACCATCCGTTTGAGCAACGGCGGCGGCGCGTAACGCGCCTCACGGTATTCCTTGAACATGATCTCGGCGATGTGGTGCGTCGTGTCGAGGCCGACAAGATCGAGCAGCGTCAACGGCCCCATCGGGTAGCCGCAGCCCAGCTGCATCGCCTTATCGATGTCGGGCACGCTCCCCACGCCGCGTTCCACCGCGCGAATCGCGTCCAGCAGATACGGCACGAGCAGCAGGTTCACGATGAAGCCGGAGTTGTCCTTGGCCGCAACGGGCTCCTTGCCCAGCGAGGCCGCGAAGGCGAAGGCGCGCTTGAAGGTCTGCTCGGACGTCGTGATGGTGCGGACCACCTCCACCAGCGGCATCACAGGCACCGGATTGAAGAAATGCAGCCCCACGAAGCGATCGGCGCGCTTCGTCGCCCCCGCCATCTCGGCGATCGTCAGGCTCGACGTATTGGAGGCAAAGATCGTCCCAGGGCCGCACAAGCCGTCGAGCTCGAGGAAGAGCACGTTCTTGAGCGCGAGGTCCTCAGTTATCGCTTCGATCAGGATGTCCACTGTGCGCAGGTCGGCCACGACGGTCGTGAACTTCAGTCGCTTGAGCGCGGCGTCCCGGTCTGCGGGCTGGAGCTTGCCTTTTTCGACCAGCTTGCCGAGTGACTTCTCGATGCCGGCACGGCCCCGATCGAGGATCTCCTGGGAGACGTCGCGCACGGTCGTCTCGTATCCTGCCGTCGCCGCGACCTGGGCGATGCCGCTGCCCATCAAGCCGCAGCCGAGCACGCCGACGCGCTGGATGTCCGCCAATTCCTCAGCTCCTGGTTTTGGGCTTCGCGGGGGGGGGAGTCTCGAATGCCTTGCGTACCTCTTCGGCGATTCGGGCGAAGGTCTGCGACGCCCCGGGCAAGATGCCCTGGCTGGAGGAGCGAATGTCTCCGCGCTCGAGGCGGTCGAGCACCTGCTCCAATGCGATCTGCAGGCGCTCGTTCGCGCCCCGGTAGGTGCGCGCGACCATCGCGCCTCCCGCCGTCAGGGCGACGCCCGGCACCAGCATCAGTGCCTGCGCCAGGGCGAGCGGGGGAGCAATGAGTGCGACCGCGCCAGTCATCCCCCAGCCCACAACCGCCATGACGGTGGCGCCGCTGATGCGTTTGGTGCGCTGCTGGCGGACGTCCGCCTCGAGTCGGACGAAACAGAATCCCGCCTCGAGCTGCACGACCTGCGCGGTCACTTCATTGGCCTGCGCGAGTGAATAGCGGCGTCGTCCCGCCAGCGCGCGCTGAATCGACGCGAATGCGCCCGCCTTGGGCTCCCACGACGTCCGGTCGGCGAAATGCCGTTTCGGCTGGAGCAGCTCTTCGTCCGTCATCCAGCGTCTCAGTTCGCGCTCGACGGCGGCGCGATCGCCGGGGACGACGCGATACGCCACGATCGAGCGGGGACCGGTGAGCCACGCCCACGTCCCCGTCGCGACCTCGGGGGCCACGCGCGTCTGCTCCTCCAGCATCGCCTGCCGCAGGTAGCGGTCGGGAATACCGACGTCTTTCCCGAGCGCCAGGACCTCGTTGTTCGTGAGACCGTCGCCGACGTCATGTTCTCCGGCCTGCAGCTCGGCAGCACGCTTGATGATGCGCTCCAGCGCCTCACGACTGACGAGGTCGCCTCCCTCTTTCGCCATCAGACCTTCGCTCTTCCCTTGGTGCGCGGTGCGGGGAGCCGTTCGCCCGCCGTCCGCTCCGGGAGGGCCCGGGTGGTGGAATCGGCGATCTTCTCCATGAAGCCCTTGAACAGGTCGATCGGAATTGGAAAGATGGTCGTCGAGTTGTTTTCGGACGCGATCTCGTTGACGGTCTGGAGGTAGCGGAGCTGGATCGCCGCCGGCTCGCGGCCGATGATCGCGGCCGCCTGCGCGAGCTTCTCGGACGCCTGCAGCTCGCCTTCGGCATTGATCACCTTGGCGCGGCGCTCGCGCTCCGCTTCCGCTTGACGGGCCATCGCGCGCTTCATCTCGGGCGGGAGATCCACGTCCTTGACTTCGACGGCCGAGACCTCGATGCCCCACTCTTCGCAGCGGGTGTCGATGATCTGCCGCAGGATCGCGTTGATCTTCTCGCGATCGGCGAGGAGCTGATCCATCTCGGTTTCGCCCAGGACCGACCGCAGCGTCGTTTGCGCCAGCTGGCTCGTGGCGTACAGGTAGTTCTCGACGCCGACGACGGCCTTGTCCGGGGTCTTCACCCGCATGTACAACACCGCGTTGACCTTGATCGAGATGTTGTCGCGCGTGATCACGTCCTGCGGCGGAATGTCGATCGCCATGACGCGCAGCGACACCTTCTGCATCTTGGCGAGGAGCGGCGGCAGGAAAATAAGTCCCGGCCCTTTGGTGGGGCGCAGGTGGCCGAGCAGAAAGTAGACTCCCCGTTCGTACTCGCGCAGCACGCGGAGCCCGGCGAACAGATAGAGGGCGATCGCTCCGATTGCCGCGAGGAGAATGTCGCTCATAACACCTCGACGATGACGGCCGCGCCCTGCCCCCCGCCGATGCAGGCCGAGCCCAGGCCAAACCGCTTGTGCTCGCGCCTGAGCGCGTGCAGCAAATGAATGGTGATGCGCGTGCCGGTGGCCGCGAGCGGATGCCCGATCGCGATCGCGCCGCCGCACGCATTGGTGCGCGTGCGGTCCAGGCCGAGCTCGCGCTCGACCGCGAGGTACTGCGGTGCGAATGCTTCGTTCACTTCGACGAGATCCATCTGCTCCAGTTTCATGTTCGCCTTTGCGAGCGCCTTGCGGGCCGCGGGCGCGGGTCCGATGCCCATATGTCTGGGCTCGACGCCGGCGACCGCCCACGCGACCAGGCGGCCGAGCGGCTTCAAGCCGTGCGCCTTTGCATACTCCTCGCTCGCCAGCACCGTCGCCGCGCCGCCGTCCGAGATGCCCGACGCGTTCCCGGCCGTGACGAGCCCATCCTTCTTGAAGTACGGCTTCAGCCCGCTGAGTATTTCGAGCGTCGTTTCAGGCCGCATGTGTTCATCGGCGCGGAACTCGACTTCCTTCCCTTTCACTTTGATCGTGACCGGAATGACTTCGTCCTGGAACGCGCACGCGTCCCAGGCCTGCTTCGCGCGCTGCTGCGAGGCGACAGCGACTTCGTCGACTTCCTTCCGGGTGAGTTTGTACTTCTCGGCGAGGCTTTCGGCGGTCTCGGCCATCGACAGGCCGCATTGCGGGTCCTTCAGCGCTTCCCACAGCAGATCTTCGAGCGGCGCCGGTCCGAGGCGCAGGCCCCAGCGCGCGCCGCGGACGACGTGCGGCGCCTGGCTCATCGATTCCGCGCCACCGGCGAGCACCGCGTCCGCCTCGCCGAGCAGAATCAGCTGGGCGCCCTGCGTGATGGCTTCGAAGCCCGAGCCGCACAGGCGGTTGACGGTCACGGCCGGCGCCTCGATCGGAAGCCCGGCCTTGAGTCCCACATGGCGGGCCATGTAGATCGCGTCGGCCGACGTCTGGAGTGCGTTGCCAAAAACCGTATGTCCGAAATCGCTCGCGGGAACGCCGGAGCGCTGAATCGCGTGACGAGATGCCGCCGCGCCTAAGTCGATGGCGGAAAGGTCCTTCAAAGAGCCGCCGAACGCGCCGAATCCCGTCCGAACCCCGGACAGGAAGACGACGTCTTTTGTGGCGCCCTGAGTTTTCATGAGTGCGACTCCATCATAAGTGGGCGGAATATGGGTCTGCATCGGATGCGACGGTAGGTCATCACGCGAAAACACGAACGGCAGATGGGCTTGTTCCCATCCGCCGTTCGCGATTTCCTGCCCGCGTCGACCAACGCCCGACGTTCGATCAGCGCACGACGTCAACCCATCCGGCCTCATTGGCCACAATTGCGACCGTGCCAAGTGCATCGAAAGCGATGTGGCGGGGCAGGCCGCCCGTCTCGACCGTTCCGACGCACGCCAGCGTACACGCGTCAACCAGCGCGATCCGGCCGGCCGTCCGCATGCTGGCGTAGACGACGTGTTGATCTGGTGTCAGCGCCACTTCGTTTACCGCAGTGTCGAAGCTGCGTCTCACGATTTTCCCGGTGGGTAAATGCACCAGGTCGATCCAGCCATGTTCGTTGCCGCTATAGAGGCGCAGGCCATCGGCGGAGATCGCGATACCCAGCGGTTGCCCGCCCACCTCGTAGCGATGCATGACAGACAGGCTTCGCGCATCGAGCTCGAGGATGGTGCCGGCTTTCCAGGTGGGCGCATACACGCGGTTGCCCGCGGGATGGACGGCCAATTCGGTACACGCCTGCGGCAGCGGGGTTGAGCGCACGATCCGCCCGCCGTTGTCGGTGAGTGCGCAAGCGGACAAGCGATCGAGATTCGTCGAGACGTAGAGGGTTCGCGCGTCTGGCGACAGCGCCGCGCCAAGCGGATCGCCTTCCATTCCGATGGAGCCGGTCCGGCGCCGGGAGGACAGATCGACGACGGCGACGTCCTTGGTGAACTGATTCGTCACCCATGCCCGATCGCCCGAGGGCGAGATGAGCACGCGAGTTGGCGCGATGCCGACGCGTATCACGCCGGTGGACGACAACGGTTGCAGCTGCAGCCGCTGGAGCACGGCCGCGTGGAGTCGCGTCAGCCAGGCAGCGCCATCGGGGGCGATCCGGACGTCGAATGGATAGCCGGCAAGCCCCAGTCGCGAAGCGATCACGCCGCGGGGCCGGCCCAGGTGATCGGCAGGGGCGCGAGGAGGCTTGCGCACCGCACGGACGGCGTAATCGGGTCTGAAGTCGCCGGCCCCGACTGCGCGTGCGCCACTCCCTCCCCCTGCCGCCTCCTGTCGCGCCGCCGCCTGGAGATACGGTTGGAGCGCCAGCTGATGCATTCCGCTCCAGATCGTCCGAAACCGCAGGACCGCACCGGCGATGCCGCCGCGTCGGACGCGCGACCACGGCTGCCCCATCAACCGGCGCACGACCCGGTAGCAGGTTGCGGGTTCGAGATGCGACTGACGCGCCAACGCGAGCAACGATGCCCCGGTCTGCTCCCACTGGTGGACCCAGTAGAACAGCCGCGTCCATGCGGCCAGCTCTTCGAGCGGTGGCAGGCTCGCCCGGCGGAGGGTGCGGGCGACTTGATGGCGGGTACGGAGGCCCAGGAACGCGGCGACGTCGCCTGCCGGCGGTAGCAGCCCATTCTTGCAGGCGAGCACATCGACGACGGCCCGTGCTTCACCCGACAACGACGGGAGTGCGACATGGAGGATCTTGGCCAGCGGCAGTGGCGGCATCACTACCTTCGCCCGGGGGGATTAATTCGTACCCAGACTCAACGAATCAGTGCCCATTCTGTCAACTGGGATTCAAACCAGGGTCCCCAAGGCAGATACGACGGCTTTCGTGCTGCCGTTACCGCCAAGGTCGGGTGTGCGGGCGCGACCCGCCAGCACCGTGCGGACCGCCCGCTTGAGGTCCGCTGCCGCGGCCGGGTGGCCAAGGTGCTCGAACATCAAGCCGCCGGTCAAGACCGCGGCAATGGGGTTGGCGATGCCCTTGCCGGTGAGGGCCGGCGCGGAGCCGTGCACCGGCTCGAACAGGGCGTGCCGGCTCCCAGGATGCAGGTTGGCGCTGGCCGCGATACCGAGTCCCCCGACGAGTCCGGCTCCCAGATCGGACAGGATGTCGCCGTAGAGATTGTTCGTCACAATGACCTCGAAGCGCTGGGGCTCCCGCACCAGCTCCAGCGCCAGGGCGTCCACGTAGCGATGCTCCGCCGTGATCCCCGGGTATTCCTTGGCCACTGTCTTGAACCGCTCCTGCCAGATCCGGTGCGTCGGAATTGCGTTCGACTTATCGCTCATCGTCACGCGCGTCTTGCCGTGCGCTTTCGCCCAGTCGAACGCCGCGCGGATGATCCGCTCGACGCCTTTGCCGGTGTTCACTTCCTCAGCGATGTGCTCGTCTCCGCTCGAGCGGCCGCGGCCCAGATACTGGCCTTCGGTGTTCTCGCGGAAAATCACGAAATCGACGGCGGGACGACCGGACGGCCCGACGGCCGGAAGTCGAAGGGGAGTGAGATCGGGGTGGAGAAGTTCTACCGGCCGGAAGTTGACATAGAGATCGAGCTTGAATCGCAAGCCGAGCAGGATGTCGCGCGCGTGCTCGTTGCCCGGTACGCGCGCATCGCCGAGTGCGCCGAGCAAGATCGCATCCACATCATCACGCAGATGTTGGAACGCGGCGTCGGGGAGCGTTTCTCCCGTCTTCAAATAATGGTCGGCGGAATACGGCAGACGTTCCCAGGCCAGCGAAACCCCATGTTTTGCGGCCACACGATCCAAGATTGGGATCGCCGCTTCGATCACTTCAGGGCCGATACCATCTCCAGCAATGACAGCGATCTTGGCCGTCCGGCTGTCGGGCCGTCGGGCCGTCATTCAAATCCCGTCGCACGCCCGCAGGCCAGACAGTAGGCCCAGCCCACGTCCAACGCGTTGCCGCAGCCCTGGCACCGCAGGTCGCCTTCGAGCGGCTGGCCACAGTGCGGGCAGAACCTCACGTCGCGATTGCCGGGCAGCACTCCGCCGCAGTACTCGCATTGATTTTCAGACGGACCCCCTCGCTCCGGCGGGCGCGCGACGCGAAATCGCTCCGGATGCACGAGCTGGGGCGAGGCTGGGATGGGGTTTTCGTCTTCATCATCGTCGGTTGGCGGCGCGTACGCGCGGTCCGCCAGCAGGACGCGCTCGGCGGCGTGGCCGTTGACCATCACCTGCGCGTCGGGAAAACTGCGAAAATACGCGGGATCGGGGTTTACCGTCGCGATCTCGCTCTGCATTGCTTCGCGCACGCTGTCCGGCTCCAGCTGGACGTAGTTGCGCTCGCCCGACAGCAGCCGGAGCACCGTCATTTCGTAATCCTGGTGGGTCGCGACGTTCAGGTGTGAGCGATTGGAGCGATACGGCACGAGCCGCTCGTAAATTTGCGCCGCGGGAAACGGCACCGCGACGCGCGTTTCCTTGGCGAGCGCGGCGACGAGCAGACCGAACAGACGGTCGAGCTCGTCCACTACGCTCCGTTCCTCCACGCGTTCATCCACCGGTCGTACAGGACCGGTACGACACCGCCCTGCTGCAGCACTTCCACGCCCGAAGGATCGCGATACGCCTTGCGGTAGAACACGTGCGTGACGCCGGAGTTGATGATGAGCTTGGCGCACATGACGCACGGCGACGCGCTGACGAATACGACCTTGTCGCGGACGTTCCCCGGTGCCTTCACGAGCGCATTCATCTCCGAATGGATGCAGCCGCAGTTGCCGGGCACCGCCGAATCACATTTGTTGGGCAGGCCGCGCGCGTTGCCGTTGTACCCGATCGCCAGGACGTTCTCGAGTCGCTGATCGGTGACGACCGTTCCCACCTGCAGGCGCACGCAGGTCGAGCGCTTGGCCAGCTCCTCCGCCATGCGCATGTACACCTCGTAGAGCGGGATGCGATCGACGGGAACCGACGGATCGGCGGCTACCAGGTGGTCTTTACTTGCTCCGCTCATGCAGCTCCTTGTCGGGATCGAAGTCGACAAACTTGCCGCGCGCCCGCTGCTGCGCGAGCCAGGTGTCGAAGCCGGACGGAATCAGGCCGTTGGAGCGCTCCTGCTGCTCGGCGGCGCGGATCGCCACGACATTGGCGTATTCGTTCTTGACGTGCTCGTTGTGGCCGCGCACCCAGCGCCATTCTACTGCATGTGCGGCCGACACCTGCTTCAGCTTCTGCCACAGCTCGGCGTTCTCGAGCGCCCCCGTCTTGCGACGCCAGCCCCGCGCCTCCCAGTCCTTCGACCACTCATTCATCCCCTTCACCAGATACTCGGAATCCGAGACGAAATGGACGATGGCGTGGCGCCACTGGCGGCGGATCCATTCGAGTGCGGCAATCGCGCCGGCGAGCGCCATCTTGTTGTTCGTCGTCTGCGGCGAGCACTCATAGAAATCCCAGCGCGCCACACTGTCTCCCGCGGGCGCTTCGATCAACGCTCCGTTTCCGCCCGGACTCGGCTTTGTGGAATCGTTGCCGAGGCAGCTTTCGTCGGCATGCACGAGCACGAACGGCGTGGTCACGGCTGAATGACCACCGGGATGTCGGTGTGCAGCAGGATCTCCTCGGCGTGCGAGACCCTGACGTCGCTGCGGCGGCCCTCCCCCGAGCCCACGTGCGCGCCCGCGAACAACGCATCGCATTTCGTGCGCTCGATGACGCGCGCCACCGCCGCCCCCGGCGTGCCGGGCTCAATGTGCGTGACGAACTTGACGCCTTGCAGGGACAGCATGGCTTCTGCCTCGCCGATGATCATTGAGCCCATGGCTGGATCGACCGTCGCGTGAATCACATGCACCGTGCTCTGCGTGACACTCGCGAAGCGCGCGACGAGCGCGAGTGCGCGCTGCGCCGTCTCCCGGCCGTCGTAGGCGATCGCGCAGGAATTCATCGGCGAGGGCTTGCTGGCGCACACGATGACCGATCGCTCGGCGATGCGAATCAGCGACGTCACCGTCTTGCCGAGCACGTCGGCGGGCGCCGAGCGGCCGCGGCGACCCACCAGCACCGTATCGACGTCCCGGGCGAGCGCGGCCAGCTCGACATCGGGGTCGCCATGCTTGACGATCGTTTCCACCTGGAGCCCGGCGTCCTTGACCCGCTCCTCCGCCCGCTTGAGCAACTCGCCGGAGTCGGAGACGCGCCGGCCCAGGCGGTGCGTCTCCTTGATATGCGCCACCACCAGCTTGGACTTGAACCGGAGGCCGAGGTGGACGGCTTGCTCCAGCGCTTCGTCGGCGTTGGGACTGCCGTCCAGACCTACGAGCAGGCGTGTGAACACAATTGGTAGCGGCGCTCAGGGGAGCACCGCGAAACTCTCCAGGTCGCGCAGCCGAAACGTGAGCAGCTCGCCGGTCATCGGGAGCCGGCCCGCCAGGACGTCGTCACGGCCACTCGTCTCGAGACGCTCGGCCACCACGACATATTCGGTGCCCCGACGTCGCAGCGCTACCCGCCGCCGCTGGCTCACGGCCCGCTCCAGCGCGTCGAGCGCGTCGGGCGTCAGCGCGCGGTATTCCGGAATCGCGGGGAATGGGGGTCCGCGCATTTCAGGTCACCGTCATCGCGCCTGCCACACCGCGCGTGAGACGGCCGATTCGCGCGGCCGCGGGAGTCCCCTCGCGCTCCAAGGCGGCGACCAGCGCGCCCGCGCGGTCGGGATCCACGGCGATCAATAGACCACCGGACGTCTGCGCGTCGAACAGCAGAACGCGAATCGCCTCGGGGACCTCGGCGCCGAACTTCACGTCAGGTGCGACCGTGTCACGATTGCGTTTCGAACCGCCCGGAATCGCCCCCCGCTCGGCGAGCGCGACGGCAGTGGGGAACAGCGGGATGACTGCCGCATCGAGCTCGGCTGCCAGACCGCTCGCGGCGAGCATGTTGTGTAAGTGACCCAGCAGGCCGAAGCCCGTCACGTCGGTCGCGGCGTGCACGCCGCCTCCGGTCGCGCGCATCGCGCGGGCGGCGCCGGCGTTCAAGGTCGCCATCGACGTGACGGCAGCGCTGATGTCGGCCGCCGTTGCGAGATCCCGTTTCAAGGCCGTCGTGAGCACGCCCGTTCCGATCGGCTTGGTCAGCACGAGGGCATCGCCGGCGCGGGCGCGCGCGAGCGTGACGACCCGGTGGGGATGCACTTCACCGATCGCGACCATGCCGTACTTGGGTTCGGGATCGTCCACCGAATGGCCGCCGAGTACGAAGGCGCCCGCTTCCTTCGCGATGTCGGCGCCGCCGCGCAGCACGTCGCCCAGCAGCTCGTAGGGCAATTTGTCCCGCGGCCAGCCGACGAGATTCAGCGCGAGCAGCGGTGTCCCGCCCATCGCATAGACGTCCGAGAACGCATTGGCGGCCGCGATTCGTCCGAAGTCGTACGCATCGTCCACAATGGGCGTGAAGAAATCGACCGTCGCCACGATCGCGCGATCCGGTGTCAGCTGATACACGGCGGCGTCGTCCCGCGTCGAAGCATCGACGAGGATGCGTGGATCGGTGATTGTCGGCACGTGGCGCAAGACCTGCGCCAACTCGGCGGGGCCGAGCTTGCAGGCTCAGCCGGCGCCGTGCGAGTAGCTGGTGAGGCGCACGATGGATTGCGTGGACATCGTGCGCGGAAGATGAGGGGTCTACCGGAGCGCCGCTACCTCCGCGGGGACCCGATCCAGCTCCCGATACTCGAAGCGCACGACTCCATCAGCGTCGAGGACAAAATAGGAGGGTGTGCCCCACTGGCTGAACGCGCGGCTCGCCTCCCGCCACGCGTCGGCGTAGACGGGGAATGTGAGTTTCTGGTCCGCGAGGAACCGCTGCAAGTCGTCCGAGACGCGCTCGTCCGTGATCGTCACGATGGCCACACCCTGTTTCCGCAGCCGACCGGTCAGACGCTCCAACGCGGGCAGCTCCTCCAACGACGGGCCGCAATGGCGGGACCAGAAGGCGACGAATGTCACGCGACCGCGCGTGAGCGTGTCGAGGCGCACCGCGCTGCCACCGGCTCGTTCCAGCCGCGCTTCCGGAGGGAGGCCTCGACGGACCGCCATGTCCAGCAGGCGGCGGCGCATCTCGCTGCGGCCCTCCTGAACGAGCCGCGCCCACTCGGCTGAGTCGACCGGGACTCCGGTGAGCTCCTCCGTCGCCGGATCGGCGGCCACAAGCCCCAGCAATCGAAGGGCGCCCGCCGTGTCGCCGACTGAGAGTTGGATCTGCGCGACGCGGCGGAACAGTGTGACATCCCAACCCTCCCCCACGGCCAGCCGGAGTGTGTCGAGACCCGCCGCCGTTCGGCCGCTCGCCACCAGCGCGTCGCCCAACGCGACCAGAATCTGGCGCGCGCTCGCGGCGTCGACGGCACGCTGCTCCTCCACGGTGCGCTCGAGCGCTCGCCGCGAGTCGTTCAGCATCTGAAGACCCTCGAGGTGGCGGCGCAACCGCTGCATGCCCTCCTCGCGGAGGGCGGGATAGCGCGTGAACACCGTCGCAATCCACGAAGAATCGCGCGGGTTCATCACGAGGTAGTGATCCGCCCAGCGCACGAGGCCCGCGGAATCTCCCACGCGCTGCGCCATGCTCCACCCCACGTTGACCAGGTTGCCGTGTGCCGGACCTGCTTCGTCCCACAGGCGGTCCAGGTCGGCCAGCGCCCGCACTGAGTCCTTGTCTTTCCACGCGCGGGCCCCGATGGCGAGCGCGCGATTTTGGACGGCCAATGGCGACGTAGGTGCCTCTCGCTCCAGGCGACTGCGCCAAAACGCCTCGCGGACGCTGTCTCCCACGTCCATGGCGTACCAGAACATGTCTCCGAGGTCGTCGCCTGTGAGGGACGCGCGACGCGCGAGCCGGTCGTGAAAGGCCTTCAGGCGGGTCCTGTGTCCGTCGAGAGCGCTGTCCAGGTGCGATTGACCGAGCACATACTTCTCGTAAAAGAACAGGTTCGACCAGCTGCCGACGCGGTCGGGATACAGGGCTGCCACCTGACGCGCCGTCTCGTAGCCCTCTTCCCAGTTCCGACCCATCATGTCGTTTTCACGCTGCTTCAGGGCGTCGAACGTCGGCCGGCCCTCGGGGTCGTGGACCAGCAGTTCCCATAAGCGACGTCCGTTGCTGTCAACGATCCGGCCGTCCGCGTCCTCCACCGCGAAGGCGGCGTACACGACCGAGTCCGGCAAGCGAAGGTTGGTTCGGAACAATCCGCCTCCGGCGCGCGTCAGCTGAGCGGCGACTGCCTGCCTCGTCGTGCGCTGGTAGGCGTCGTCACGCGTGCTGCGGTAACGCACTCTGAGGATGAGCCGGTCGCGGCCGGTAAGAGTGCTGGGCGCGCGATATGTGACCTGCACCGTCGCGCCAGCGCGAGGCGTCGCCGGCGTGAATGTGAGCTCACCTTGGATATCGCCCGCTGTCAGCGTTGCCGCCGGCCAGGCGAACCAAAGTCCTGCGCCTGCTGCAAGAACCAGAACGGCTGCTGCGGCGACTCGCCAGCGGGCTGACGCACGGAGCGGATCGGCGAGCGGCAGAATGACGTGCTCGTTGGCCGCGAGGCGCTCGTGAATGCGCTCGAGCAGGTCGGGGGACGCCGCTGCACTCGGCAACCGAGCGATCGCCGTCTTCATCTCGTGGATCCAGGAATCGTTCACGCTCCACCTCCCAACGCACGCCGCAGCGCGCGCACCGCGCGGTGCAACCGCACCTCACTCGTTCCCGTGCGGATGCCGAGCAACCTCCCGATCTCCGCGTGGGAGAATCCCTCGACCTCCTTCAGCACGAACACCATTCGCAGGTCGTCCGGAAGTGCGGCGATGGCGCCTTCGAGATCCCAGCGAACTTCAGGCGTTTCTGACACGGCGGTTTGCTCACCGGCGAGATCGAGAGCGACCTCATGCCGGCGGGTGCGTCGCCGAACCCGGTCGAGAGCCAGCCGCACCGTCACGGTGCGCAACCACGCACCGAAGCTGCCTCGCTCGGCGTAACGCCGAACCGCCATTGGCAAACCCACGAACAAATCCTGCACGACATCCTCCGCATCGACGGCAGATCCCGTTATGCGACGCGCGAGATTCAAGAGCGCACTTGCGTGCCGGTGGAAGAGGGCATCCAGCGCGTCCAGATCACCGGTAGACAAGCGCTGAACGAGCGCCGCATCGTCGGAGCGTTCACTCGCGAATGGAATCGACGGCTCTGATACTGGCACAGCGGTCTCTTAGAAGAGAAACGTACGGCGGGGAGGAAACCTTACAGGTCGAAGATACCTACGAGAGGCGCCAGGCGAGCAGGGACCCGGCCACAAGATATCGGACAATGTCGACACACGTGCCCGCGATCACGACCCGGGGGGGCATGGGATCCTGACGAGCCCACCTCGGGCCGCTCGCGAGCCCACCCAACATAAGGAAGAGCAGCCACCACTCACCGCTGCCCAACGAGTCAAACCACAACGAGGCGAGCAGCGTCAAAAGACCCGCTTCGATGACACGCCATCTCAAGACGCGCAGACGAATGGCGGTATAAACCGGTCCGGTAGGAGGCGGCGTCAGCTTGGCGATGAGATAGCCGCTTGCAAACGTCGTCATGACAAAGCAGATGACGATCAGGAGCCACGCGACGACTAGCCGGCCGAGCGTCACCCTAGCGCGACCCGCGGTATCCTGGACCCCGGAGTCCCCGACCCGGACGCGCGTCCGTCATCTGCCCATGCTTCAAAACCATGCGCCCATTCACGAACACGTACTCGATGCCGACCGAAGTCTGGTGCGGCTGCTCGAACGTCGCGCGGTCGATCACGGTGACCGGATTGAACACGGTGATGTCGGCGTACATCCCGGGTCGCAACAGGCCGCGATCGGCGAGACCGACGCGCTGCGCCGCGAGCGACGTCATCTTCCGCACTGCGAACTCCAGCGGGAACAGCTTCAGATCGCGGGAGTAGCGGCCGAGGATGCGCGGAAAACTGCCGTAGGCGCGCGGGTGCGCGGACTGCGTGCCGAACGGTCCGTCGGGCGCCACGCCGCCGAAATCGGTGTTCACCGCGATCCACCACTGTTTCATCCCGGCCTGCACGTCGGGCTCATTCATGATTGCATAGACTGCGTCGGTGCGATGACCGCCTTCGGCGAGGACGATGTCGAAGACCGTCTCGACCGTATCCCGATGGTGCATCGCGGCAATCTGGGCGACCGTCTTGCCCTGCATGTAGCGCAACGAATCCTGAAACGTGCCGGTGATCAGAACGCCGGTGCCGCCGCCCGCCGCGACGAAGAAGCTTTCCGTCTGTGGGTTGACGATTTCTCGGTGCAGCCGGGTGCGGGTCGCTGGATCGCGCAGCCGGATGAGCAGCGAGTCCCAGCCTCCACTCTCGGCCCACGTAGGAATCGACGCATCGAGTGAGGTCGCGGCGCGGATATACGGATACTGGTCAGCAGTCACGTCGAGCCCGGCCGCACGCGCGGAATCGATTTTCGCGAGCACGCGGGGCATCTGTCCCCAGCTTCGACGTCCCGAGAGCTTGAGATGCGACACCTCGGCCGGAATCTGCGCTTCCTTGGCGATCCGGAAGACTTCGTTCAGCGCCTCGTCGATATGCTGGCCTTCATCCCGCATGTGGGACGCATAGATGCCGCCGTGCCGGCTGGCGGCGCGCGCGAGCGCGATCAGCTCGTCGGTCTTGGAATAGCTCGCGGGCGCGTATTCGAGCGCCGTCCACACGCCCAGCGCGCCTTGCTCCATCAGCGTGTCGACGATCGCCGTCATGTGCGCGAGCTCCGCCGGAGTCGGGTCGCGATTCTCATTGCCGACCACAGCGAGGCGCACCTGCGTCGCGCCGACGAAGGTCGCGATGTTGAGCGCCACGCGTTGCCGCTCGAGCTGTGCGAAGTAGCCGTTCAAGTCACGCCAGTCTTCGCGGTAATGCCATTTCTTCATGGCGTCGGAATCGTCCTGCACCAGCCTGTCGGTGAGCGGCGCGACCGAGCCGCCCTCGCCCGTCACTTCCGTCGTGATGCCCTGCGTCACCTTCGAGAAGACGCGGTTGTCGATCAGCGCGTTGATCTCGGACTGGCCCATCATGTCGATGAAGCCGGGGGCGACGACGAGCCCGCTCACGTCCACTGTGTCCTTCGCCGTCGCGGTGCCGAGAAAACCGACTGCAGCGACGCGGTCTCCGCGGATCGCGACGTCGCCGCGGTAGCGCGGGTTGCCGCTGCCGTCGATGATCCAGCCGCCCTTCAGGACCACGTCGTAAGGCCCGTCGGCGCTATGCGCCGGCGTTCCCCTCCCGCAGCCGGTGAGCAATAAGAGGAGGAGCAGACGGCCGATGGCCGATGGCGTTGTTGTCATTTCCATGTCGCTCTCAGGGAGTCCGGCCGGATCATCCGGCCGCGGATCATGACCAGCGCGATGTTGCGCGTGGCCGCGATGTTGCTGATGGGGTTGCCGTTGAGCACCACGAGGTCGGCGACTTTGCCGGGCGCGAGCATGCCGAGTGAATCCGCATGCAACAGCTGCGCGCCGCGGCGCGTGGCGGCGGTGATCGCTTCGAGCGGCGTGAGCCCGGCGCCGACCAGCAGCGCCATCTCTTCGTGCAGCGAATACCCGGGAATCAGCAGTTGATTGGCGGCGTCCGAGCCCGCCGCAATCGCGCCGCCGGCCCGCTTGTACTCGCGGACGAATTGATCCTGCCGCCGGCGCGAGCGCCGGAACGCGTCGAAATCCGCCGAGCGCCATCCGGTGCGGCGCAGCAGGCTGGGCACGTTGCGGACACTCTGGGCGCTCTCGGGCACGTCCTCCATCCCGGGGCGCGTGAGCAGAATCGGGTTATCGAGCCGGGCAAGCATGTCGTGCACCACCAGCGTGGGGACGATCGCGACCTTCGTCTGCGCGAGCGCGCGCGCGGTGCGGGCGATGGTGCTCGAATCGAGGCTCGCCCAGCCCTTTTCTTCAACCGTCCAACCGGTCAGGAAGCTGGTGTGCGCGTTTGCGTAGGTCTGGTCGCCCGTGGCGGCCTGGACGACGCCGGCCATGTGCTCGATCGAGATGACGCCCATGCGCGCCGCTGTCAACGCGTCGGTTTTCCCCAGGTGCGCCGCTACCGGTAGATGGAGTTTCTCCGCCTCGTCGAGCAGCGGCCGCAGCAGGCTTGGCGTGATCTTCGTGTAGACCTTGAGGTAATCCACGCCGGCGACGGCATGTTGATCGACCGCGCGCCGTGCCTGGTCCGGCGTCGCGACGCCCGTTGCGTTGGGATAGGTCGTCGGCGTGCCGTCGATCATGGCGCCCGCGCTGAACATGCGCGGGCCCAGGATCGATCCGAGATTCAGCTCGTTCTTGAGCGTGAGCACGGTGTCGGTGCCGCCGTGCAGATCGCGCACGGTCGTGACGCCCCACGCGACGTAGCGTCCCGTCGCCCACCGCTCCACATGGGCGTGTGCATCGATCAGACCCGGGATGATGGTCTTGCCGACCAGGTTGATGCGCTCGGCGTTCGTCGGAACCGGGATTTCGTTGACGCGGGCGATCGTTTCGATGTGCCCGTTGCGAATGATGATCAGGGCGTCCCGCTTCGGCGCGCCACCCGCACCGTCGATCAGCGTCGCGCCCTCGAGCGCGATGACGCGATCCCGGGTGACGCCCAACCTTTCGCCGACCTTGCTGCAACTGGCAACCAGCACGAGTCCCAGCAGAACGGCCGTCCGGCCGTGAGGCCGTCCGGCCGTCATTTCGAATCCGATGACGTGTGGTCGTGCAAGATCCGCCAGCGATCTCCCTGCCGTTGGAGCACCAAGGTAAACGGTCCGCTGGCGACCACCGAATCCCGCTTCGACAACTTGAACCGGGCAGTTGCATATGCGAAATCGGGTGTGAGCACGCGCACGCGCAGCTCATCAAACGAAAGCGAATCCCGCGACTTCCCCGGTGCGAAGTAGTTCGCCTGGTACCGATCGTACATCTTCTGCCAGCCGTACATGACATGACCGCCTGCCATGTAGCTGGTCAACGAGTCGTTCGCGTAGTCGCCCATGAAGCCGGTGAGATCGCCACGATTCCAATCGGACGCCGAGCGCTGCAGCATCGCGGCGATTTCTTTCGGTGGATCGCCGAGCGGAATTGCGGGGGCTCGGCACGCGATCAGTGCCACGAGTACGGCGTACGGCGCACGGCGCACGATTTGCCTCCTAACGTGGCCCGCGGGAGCGTCTCGTCGAGACGCTCCCGCGGGTGACATAGCGAACGGTGTTAGCGGCGGCGTTTCTTCTTGCCTGCCTTTTTCTTTTTCGCCGGCTTCTTCCGTGCCTTCGGCCGCGCCTTCTTCTTGGCGGCTTTCTTTTTCTTCTTGGCCTTCGGCTTGGAAGATGGGCGCGAGTCTTCGTCCGGCATCGACGATGGCATCGGCGCAGGCGTGGGCGCCGACGGGAACATCGGCTCCATGAAGCCCGGTCCGGGCCAACTACTCTCCGTTACATCCATCTGCTCAAGCATCGGATCTTCTCCTATGCTGATAGGTGCGGGGGCGTCGTGGGTGGCCTATAGCTTACCGCGGGATTCAGACCTCGCAAGTGACACGGACTACCGCGTTTTAGGTCCCCGCTGGTGGGGGCGATTGTGACAAGTTGGCTTGACAACGGCATTTAGCCGGACACACATTCGCCACCCATGATACGACGCGGACTCATCGTCGCGCTCGCGTGCGTCGCGCCGGGCGCAGCGGCGGCGCAGAACGTCTCCGAAGTCCAGGTCGCCCCTCCAACGGTGACCATCCGCGTCGGGGAACGCAGTGGTTTGCTCGCCACGGCGTTCGATCGCATCGGGAATGTCATCCCCACCGTCCGCATCATCTGGTCGTCCAACAACGTCAACATCGCGAAGGTCGATAACAGCGGCACGGTCACGGGGGTCGCCAACGGCGTGGCCATCATCGAGGCCCGCGTAGGCGCACGCCGCGGCCAGGCCGCGGTCCAGGTCACGGGGGGAGCCGCTCCTGCTCCGCCAGCTGCCCCCCCGGCCGGTCCGCCCGCGCCGCCCCCACCCCCCCCGGGTCCGGACCCATTTGCGGGGCAACCGCCGGGCAGTGGACCGGCCGCGGCGCTGCGGCTCGAGCCGGGGGTCGTCTACCTGCTGCCGTCGGAGAATTGGCGCGTCTCCCCGCGGGCACTGCGGGAGGACGGTTCTCCGGCGGCGCCCGTCATGGTCGTCTGGACGTCGTTGAGCCCGGCCGTGGCGAGCGTCGACCAAAGCGGGAACGTGGTAGCGCTCTCGCCCGGTCAGGGCACGATCCAGGCGACCGCGTCGGGCGCTGGGGGGCTCACCGCAACCGCGCCGGTGGTCGTCCAGCAGGCGGAATACACGGTGCGGGAGGGCTCACCCCTGATGCTCTCACCGGGCGAAGTTGACACGGTGCACGTCGTCGTCGCCGCGCAGAGCAACCGGACGGTCAATCCACTCGTGCTGCAGTGGTCGTCGAGCGATCAGAGCGTGGCGCGCGTCAGTCTCGCCGGTGTGGTGACCGCCGTGGGACCGGGCAAGGCGATTCTGACCGTCGCAGGATTGCTCCAGAGCAAGAGCATCGAGGTTTCGGTCCATCCAGTGGTGGCCAAGCTCACAGTTTTCCCCAAGCTCTCGGAGGAGGTTCAGGTACCGTTGACCGGCAGCACTAAATTCGAGGCGCACGCCCTCACCGCCGAGAACGCACCCGTTCCGGAAGCGCCTTTCCGTTGGACCGTCACGGATCCTGGGATCGCGAGCTTCGACGTGAAGACCGGACTCCTGACGGGTCGCGCGGTGGGGAAGACGCAGCTGATGGTGCGGGGGCCGGGCGCTGGTCTCGTCGTGACCTGGAGTGTCAGCGTGATCGCCGGCTCGGTGAAGTTCACCGAGGCCCGCGTGGGGCTCGGAGTGAATCAGCGGCGCACCCTGCGCGCCAACTACGCCGACGACCAGGGGAACGTGCTCGGCCCCGCCTCCAACCTCACCTGGAACAGCGACAGTCCGCAGGTCGCGACCGTGGGGGAAGACGGCACGGTTGCCGGCGCCGGGTATGGGCATGCGAAGATCACGGCCAGTGCCCCTGGCGGGAAGACCGCAGTCGCGGACGTGTACGTCGTCGGCGAGATCCTCGTCGCCAGCTCGCGGGGGAACCCGCCCGGCAAGTTCCAGCTCTATGCCGTGGACCGCTCCAACCTCGCCCAGCTCACGAAGCTCACCCCCGACACGACGTCGGCGAGCGATCCGGCCTTCTCTCCTGATGGCTCGCGCATCGCATTCGTTTCCCAGCGCGATGGCAACCCCGAGATCTACGTGATGAACGCGGACGGGACGGGGTCCACGCGGATCACGAACGACCCGCAGGCCGATGGCCGGCCGTCGTTCACGCCGGACGGCCAGGCGTTGGTCTTCCATTCCGCGCGGACCGCGGGGAAACAGCAGATCTGGTTCGTCAATGTGGATGGCGCCGGCCTGACTCAGCTGACCCGCGACTCGGTCAACGCCATGCCCACAGTGTCGCCCGACGGGCAGACCATCGCGTACGTCTCGACGCGCAACAAAGAGTCGCACATCTGGCTAATGGCGCGGGATGGCTCCAATCAACGGCAGTTCACGCGCGGCCTGCAGCAGCGCGAGTCCGACCCCCGTTTCCTGCGCGATGGCGCCCTGGCCTATCTCGCGGAGCGGCGTGAAAACAACCGCACCGTTCAGCAGGTGATGCGAGCCGATCTCGCGACGGGTGCGACGACGGCGATCACGGGCACGGACCTGGCGATCGCCTCGTTTGCGGTCTCGCCCGCCGGCGACCTGGTCGCGCTCGTCGTGAACGCCGAGCCGCAGAACCGCCGCAATCCCACGTATCGCGTGTACATCCAGCCGGTGAGCTCCGCGACGCCGATCCCCGTACCCGCCACGGGGACGGAGCAGATGATTACGCCGACGTTCCGGCCCTAGATTTCAGGCGCCCATGCGCGCCTGCGTTCTCACCGCCACCGGCGGAATAGACAAACTCGCCATCATCGATGTTCCTGACGCCTCCGCGCCCGGGGCGGGAGAGGTGCGCGTCCGCATTCGCGCCGCGGCTCTGAACCACCTCGATTTGTTCGTCGCAGACGGACTTCCGGGGGGGGGGACCGCGGAGCGCTTTCCGTTTGTCGTCGGCGCCGACGGCGCCGGGGTTGTCGAAACCGTCGGCCCCGGCGTCACCAACGTGCAGCCCGCCGATCGGGTGCTCATCAATCCGGGCATCTCCGATTACACGTGCGAATTCTGCCGCGCGGGCGAGCATTCGCTCTGCGTGAACTATCGACTCTTGGGCGAACACCTCCCGGGGACAATGGCCGAGCTGGTGACGGTACCGGCGCAAAACGTGGTGCGCGGGCCCAACCTGTCCCCGGCGCTCACCTGGGCGGAAGCGGCGGCGTTCTCGCTCGTGACGCTGACCGCCTGGCGGATGCTCGTGACACGGGCGCAGCTGAAGGCCGGGGAGACGGCGCTCATTTGGGGAATCGGCGGGGGCGTGTCCTTGACCGCGATGCGCATCGCCAAGCTCGTCGGCGCGCGGGTCATCGTGACCTCCTCGGACGACGCCAAACTTGCCGCGGCGAAGCAGCTCGGCGCCGATGTGACCCTCAACCACCGCACCCAACAGGTGGCCGCCGAAGTGCGTGCCCTGACCAACAAGCGCGGCGTGGATGTCGTGGTCGAGAATGTCGGAGCCGCGACGTGGGACGACTCGCTCCGCTGTCTCCGGCGCGGCGGCCGACTGGTGACCTGTGGCGCGACGTCAGGGCCGCAGGTGCATCTCGATCTGCGGCGATTGTTCTGGCATCACTGGAGCATCCTGGGTTCGACGATGGGGAATGCGGCGGAGTACGCGGAGGTCGTCGGACGGCTGGCGAAGGGAGAGTTGCGACCGGTTGTCGATCGCGTCTATCCGCTGGACCACGCACGAGATGCATACGAGCGATTGGCCCGGGGCGAGCAGCTCGGTAAGCTGGTCGTGGAGTTGCCTTAAAGAGCCTAAGTATTTAATTTTTATCATCTTACACCTCTCCGATACCGATCTCACATGACAGGACCGAACGTCCGCGAACGGATACTCCCTCGCCTAATCGAGGACGAGCTCAAAGAGTCGTTCCTCGACTATTCGATGAGCGTCATTGTGCAGCGCGCGCTGCCCGATGTCCGCGACGGCCTGAAGCCCGTGCACCGCCGGATCCTCTACGCGATGAACGAGCTGGGGCTCGTTCCCGGCCGTCCGTACAAGAAGAGCGCGACGGTCGTGGGTGATGTGCTCGGCAAGTACCATCCTCATGGCGACGTCGCGCTGTACGACACCCTGGTGCGGATGGTCCAGGATTTCTCCCTGCGCTACCCGCTGGTAGATGGGCAGGGGAATTTCGGATCGGTCGACGGCGACTCCGCTGCGGCGTACCGCTACACCGAAGCGCGCCTCACCCGCGTCGCGATGACGATGCTGGAGGACATCGACAAGAACACCGTCGCGTTCGTCCCGAACTTCGACGACCGGCTGCAGGAGCCGACGGTGCTGCCCGGCCGGCTGCCCAACCTGCTCGTCAACGGTTCCGCGGGCATCGCGGTCGGCATGACCACGAACATCCCGCCGCACAACCTGAGCGAGGTCGTGCAGGCCGTGGTGCATCTGGTGGACCACCCGACCGCGACGATCAAGGACATCAGGAAGTTCATCAAAGGCCCCGACTTCCCGACCGGGGCGATCATCTACGGCCGCGACGGGATCAAGGAGTGTTACGAGAAGGGTCGTGGGCGCATCGTCATCCGTGCTCGCGCCATCGCGGAAGAGAAGGAATCGACCGGCAAGCAACAGATCGTCGTCACCGAGTTCCCCTATCAGGTCAGTCCCGAGCGCGTGCACGAGCAGATTCGCGACCTCGCGCTCGCCAAAAAACTCGAAGGCATCAGCGACGTCCGGAACGAGTCCGATAAGGAAGGGATCCGGCTCGTGATCGAGCTGAAGCGCGACGTCATACCCATGGTCGTGCTCAATCAGCTCTACAAGCACACGCAGATGCAGCAGACGTTCGGCGCCATCATGCTGGCCCTGGTGGACGGTACGCCGAAGGAGCTGACACTCCTCGAGCTGCTGCAGCACTTCATCGAGCACCGCCATACCGTCATCACCCGGCGCACCGAGTTCGAGCTGCAGCGTGCGCAGGATCGCGAGCACATCCTCGAAGGCTTGAAGATCGCCGTCGACAACATCGACGAAGTCATCAAGCTCATCAAGAAATCGAAGGACACACCGAGCGCCGATGCGGCGTTGCGGAAGCGGTTCAAGCTGTCGGAGAAGCAGTCGGCCGAAATCCTCAACATGCGGCTGGCGCGGCTCACCGCTCTGGAGATCACGAAGCTCGAGGAGGAGCTGAAGGACGTCCGCAAATTCATCAAGGAGTGCAGGGAGATCCTGGCCTCCAAGCCGCGGCGCATGAAGATCCTGAAGGAAGAGCTCACCGAGCTGGCGCACGGCTTCGGCGACGAGCGGCGCACGGAGATCGTGGCCGATCAGGGCGAGTTCTCGATCGAGGACCTGATCGCCGAAGAGGACATGGTGATCACCGTGTCCCACGCCGGCTACATCAAGCGGCTTCCCGTCTCGGCGTACCGGCGGCAGCGGCGCGGCGGCAAGGGCGTGATCGCCGCCCACCAGAAGGAAGACGACTGGGTCGAGCACCTCTTCATCGCGTCGACGCACGACTACGTGATGTTCTTCACCGAACAGGGGCAGTGTTACTGGCTCAAGGTGCACGAGATCGGACAGGCGGCGCGTGCCGCGCGCGGCAAGCCGATCCTGTCGTGCGTCGCCATGAAGCCCGACGAGCGGCTCGCCGCGCTGGTGCCCGTGCGGGAGTTCTCCGAAGATCAGTTCCTGCTGTTCACCACGAAGGACGGCGTGGTCAAGAAGACGGTGCTGTCGGAGTTTGGGAACCCGCGCTCGGTCGGCATTCGCGCCATCAACATCGAGAAGGGCGACGAGCTGATCGACGTGCAGGTCACGGACGGCAAGAACGACATCGTGCTGGCGACCGGGCACGGCATGAGCATCCGCTTCCACGAGAAAGACGTGCGCGACATGGGCCGCACGGCGACCGGCGTCAAGGGCATCGCGCTCGACAAGAAAGACCACGTCATCGACATGGTCGTCGTGCGCCGCAAGTCCACGCTGCTCACCGTGACCGAGAAGGGGATGGGCAAGCGCTCGGAGCTGGATGAATACCGCGTGCAGCATCGCGGCGGCCGCGGCATCATCACGCTGAAACGCAACGAGAAGACCGGCGACATCGTGGCGTTGAAAGAGGTGCTGCCCGACGACGAGCTGATGATGATCACCAAGAAGGGGATCATGATCCGGGTACCGGTTGAGGGGATCCGCATTTCCGGCCGCAACACCCAGGGCGTGAAGGTCATGAACCTGACGCCGGGCGACCTCGTCGTCGATGTGGCGCGTGTCGTGAAAGAAGATGAAGACGAGGAGATCGACGAGGACGAGCACGAGACGCCGCCACCCAAGTCCAAGTCCAAGCCCAAGCCCAAGCCGAAGCCCAAGAAGTAGCGTGGTCACTTCCCAGGACATCCAGGAAGCCGCAGCCGGCCTGCGGGGCATCGCGCGCCGCACTCCGCTCCTCTATGTCGAGGAGTTGGGCGCCCATCTCAAGCTCGAGAACGAACAGCCGATCGGCGCGTTCAAGATCCGCGGCGCCTACAACGCCATCCGGAAACTCCCCGACGCCGTGCGCAAGCGCGGCGTCATCACGTTTTCGTCGGGAAATCACGGGCAGGCGGTGGCGTACGCCGCGAAGCAATTCGGCGTGCGGGCGGTGATCGTGATGCCGGAAACGACGCCCGCGGTGAAAGTCGACGGGGTCAAGAAGTGGGGCGGGGAGGTCGTCTTCGCGGGCCGCACGTCCGAGGATCGGCGCATCAAGGCGGAGGAGATCGCCCGCACGGAACAGCTCGCGATCGTACCGCCGTTCGATCATCCCGACATCGTGGCGGGCCAGGCGACCGTCGCGCTCGAAATCGTCGAGCAGCTTCCTGAGGTCGAGACGGTGGTCGTCCCGGTAGGCGGCGGCGGCCTGATTTCGGGCGTCGTGACGGGTCTCACCGCAGCGGGCAGCAAGGCCGCGGTGTGGGGGGTCGAGCCGGCCGGCGCGCCCAAGCTGCACCACTCGCTCGCGGCCGGAACAGTCGTCCATCTCGAGCGCACCAGCAGCATCGCCGACGGTCTGATCACGCTCAACGTCGGCGACGTGCCGTTTGCCGAGCTGACGCGGGAGAAAGACCGGCTGCGGGGGGTCGTCCTGGTGGAGGATGACAGTATCCGCGCCGCCGTGCAGTTTCTATGGCGCACCTGCCGACTCGCGGTCGAGCCGTCGGGCGCGGCCACGACGGCGGCCCTCCTCGCCGGCGCGGTGCCACGCTCCCGCACCACGGTGCTCGTGGTCAGCGGTGGCAACGTGGATCGCTCGCTTCTCGAGGCAACGGATTGATGGCTGGTCCCGCTACGCGAGTCCTGGTCGCCGACGACGACGCCTCGTTGGTCCAGACGCTGACCTGGATCCTGAAGGAAAACGGATACGAGGTCGCGGTCTGCCCTGGAGGCGACGGACTCTTCGCGAAGCTCGAGGAGATCAAGCCCGCGATCCTGCTGCTCGATATCATGATGCCCAAGGTGGACGGGCTGCAGCTGCTCGAGCGGCTCAAGCAGGACGAGCGCTACCGCGACCTGCCGGTGCTCATGGTGTCGTCCATGCCGCCGGAAGAAGCGACCGTCCGCGCGCTCGGCCTCGGCGCGGCCGACTTCATCTCCAAGCCGTTCCGGGTGCGGGAGCTGCTCGCGCGCGTCGAAGCGCACATCCGGGTCGGCCGCGCGCTCGCGCAGGCGCGGGAGGAAGCGCGCAGCCGGGCCGCGATGGTGGACATCCTTCACGAGGTGACCGACTCCCTCAAGCCGGACGAGATGTACCACATCCTCGCCCGCCGGGTGGCCCGCGCGCTCAACATCTCCAAATGCTCGATGGTGCTCGCGAAGCCCGGCGATCACCAGGGCGTGGTCGTGGCCGCGTATGAAAACCCGATGCTGCGCAATCTCCAGATCGAGCTGGCGCGCTACCCCGAGATCCGGAAGGCCGTGTCGAGCGGCCGGCTCGTCCTGGTCGAAGACGTGGCGACCGATCCTCTCTATGAAGAAGAACGGCGCCGCTGGGAGCGGGACGCGATCAAGGTGCCCACGCGCTCGGCCGTCGCCCTGCCGTTCTGGATGAAGGACCAGCAGATCGGCGTCTTCTTCCTGCGGACGACCGGCGACGATCCGCCGCTCACCCGGGCGGACGCGCAGTTCGCCGAGACGGTCATCAAGACGGCGGTATCCGCAATCGAGAAGGCCTACGACTTCGAGAGCGCCGTTTCGGACAAGCAGCGGCTCGAGAAGCTCGCGTCCACCGACGCGCTGACCGGGTGCATGAACCGGCGCGCCCTGGCCGAGGCGCTGGCGCAGGAGCTGGACCGCGCGCGGCGTTACAACCTGGCGCTGACGATCCTGCTCGCGGACATCGATCGTTTCAAATCGATCAACGACACGCGCGGCCACATCGCCGGCGACTCGGTGCTGCGGCAGGTCGGCGAGCTGCTGCGGCGCGAGGCGCGCTCGGTCGACATCGTGGCGCGGTATGGCGGCGAGGAGTTCGTCGTCGTGATGCCGGAGACAGCGCCGCACGGCGCCACGATCTTTGCCGAGCGCGTGCGCATGCGCGTCGCGAACCGGGACTTCGCCGACCCCGGATCCGATCCGATCCAGCTCACAGTCAGCATCGGACTCGCATCGTTCCCGGACGATCGCGTCCACAGCGCGGACAGTTTCGTGTCGCTCGCCGATCAGGCCCTCTATCGCGCCAAGAACGAAGGGCGCAACTTGGTCCGGCAATGAGCGAGCGCCGCTGCCCGAAATGCGGATCCGTGTATACCGACGCAGGCGCCCGCTTTTGTCCGAAGGACGGCAGCATGCTCGTGGAAATCCAGGCCCGGAAGCCCGCGGCTCCCCCTTCCCCCAAAGCGAGCGGGGGAAGCGGCACCGGCGTCCGGACACCGCTGCCGCCGGGGAAAGCCGGTCTCGACCGCGCCTCGAGTCTGTCCAATCAGATCCTGGACGCCCGCTATCAGGTGATGAAGAAGCTGGGCGAGGGTGGGATGTCGTATGTCTATCTCGCCAAGGAAATCTCGACCGGCGACACCGTCGCGATCAAAGTTCTCTCGCCGCGGCTAGCGTCGGACAAGAGCTCCGTCGAGCGCCTGCGGCGCGAAGCGGGACTCGCAATGCGGCTCGATCATCCCAACGTCTGCCGCATCCTGCGACTCGGCGAATCGGAAGACGGGCTGATCTATCTGGTGATGCCGTTCCTGAAGGGCGAACTGCTGTCCGACCGGGAAGTGCGCGGCGGCCCGATGGACATGACGCTCGGCGTGACGTTGCTCAAGCAGATGTGCGCCGGCCTGCATCATGCCCATGAGCTGCAGATCATTCATCGCGACCTGAAGCCCGAGAACGTCATGCTGGTGCCGGACGACGACGGCGGGGGGGGCGGGGGGGGCGCGGGGGGCGTCGAGCGCGCTGTGGTGATGGACTTCGGTCTTGCCAAGGAGCGGCGCGCCGATCCGGCGATCGCCAAGCTGACCGCGACGGGGATCATCCTGGGCACGCCCGAGTTCATGAGTCCCGAGCAGATCCGCGGCAAACCGCTCGACGCGCGCAGCGACATCTACGCCCTCGGCATCGTGGCGTTCGAGATGTTCACCGGCAAGCTGCCGTTCTCGGGCCGCAACGCGCAGGAAATGATGATCGCGCGGCTGCGGAGCCAGCCCATCGCGATCCGCACCCTGCGTACCGACGTCCCCGACACGGTCGAGAAAGCACTCGCCAAGGCACTGCAGACGAATCCGGACAACCGCTTCTCGACCGCGATCGAGTTTGCTGAAGCGCTGACGGGCTCTGCCCCCTCGTCGGGCGGCGGCGGCGGCGGCGGGGGCGGCGGCGGATTCCTCGGCAAGCTGAAGGAAAAGTTTTCGTGAGGCCGTGAAGCGGTTCCCCGCGTTCGACCCACCGGAGTACGTCGACTGGAAACCGGATCCCGCGCTGGTGCGCGCGTTCCGGTCGACGCTCGAGACGAATCCAGAACGCGCCCGGATCGTGTCCACCCTGACTCCCGACTCCAAGCTCCAGCTTTATCGCGGCCTGCTGCGCGCCCGGCTGCATGACGTCGAGCTGAAGCGCTGGGTTCGCACCGGCGTGATTTCTAAAGCGTGGCTGGGGACCGGCGAAGAAGCGACGACGGTCGGCCCGGTCCACGCACTCGAGCGCGGCATGGACATCGTCGCGCCGATGATCCGCAACGCCGCCGCCTGCTGCGAGATGGGGATGCCGCTCGCCGACATGCTGCGCGCGTATCTCGCGACGGCGGACTCTCCGAGCGCCGGGCGCGACCTCCATGTCGGCTCGTTCCGGCACGGGGTGCTCCAGCCGATCTCGCATGTCGGTGACATGGTTCCCGTGATCACGGGGATCGCACTCACCTTCAAGATCAAGCGCGAGCCGCGGGTGGCAATGACCTGGGTCGGCGATGGGTCGACCAAGACGGCCGCCGCGCACGAAGGGACGAACTTCGCGGCGGTACAACGCGTCCCCGCGATCTTCATCATCGAGAACAATCAGGTCGCGTTGGGTACGCGCCTCGAGCAGCACCATCTGCCTGCCGACTTCAAGGATTGGCCCGCCAGCTACGGCGTGTGGGGCGCCTCGTTCGACGGCAACAACGTGCTCGACGCGTACGCCGTCACACGAATCGCGGCCGAGCGGTGTCGCAGTGGTAACGGGCCGGCGCTGTTGATCGCGGAAACGTTCCGGATGGGCGGCCACGCCACGCACGACGAGCGCGAGGCTCGGGATACGTTTCCGGCTGAGCTGTTTCGCTCGTGGGGGAAGCGCGATCCCATTGGTCTCTATGAGGAGTACTTGAAGGAAGACGGCGTGAAGGCCAAGCAGCTCGGCGAGGTCGAGGCTGACGTGACGGCGCAAGTCGCCAAGGCCGCCGAGGAGGCGATCGCGAGTCGGGAAAGGATGCCGAAGGCGGAGAGCGCGTTGGATGGGGTGTATGCGAACGGTCGGTAGCATGCTCGCGGCGTTGCTCCTGTCGGGGCCGGCAGTGGCGCAGCGAAGCGGGATCGATGTGAAGAGCTACTGGTTCTTCGTCACGCTTCCCGATTCAGGGCGCGAGATCCACGTCGCGGCCGTGGTGACTTTCGAACATCAGGTCCCTGGAGACAGCGTGCTCGCGCTCAATCTCGTCGGCATGACTATTGACTCGGTGAAGGTCTTGGTCCCCACGCGTGGCGGCTTGAGTAGAGAATTCACGTATGACGGCCGCGTGCTCCGTATCCCTCTACGGCCTCAGCCGGCGACGATAATCGCGGTAGTAGGTTACCACGGCACTCCGCAAGATGGCTTGATCATCGGCTCGAACGCACGCGGCCGCCGCGTCGCCTTCGCCGATAACTGGCCGGAGCGAGGGCGCTTCTGGCTCCCCACTGTCGATCGCCCGAGCGACAAGGCGATGACGCGGTTCTCGATCCGGGCCCCGGCGGTGTGGCGCGTGGTTGCGAACGGGAAGTTGACCCCGGGGGAGGGCGGTCGTGAGTGGGACGAATCGCATCCGATCCCCACTTACACCATGGTCATCGGCGCCAATGAGTTCACAGTCAGTACGCACCGCCCGGTGATCACCGGCCGCGACACGATCCCCATCGAAGTCTGGACCTACCCTGAGGACTCGGCGTTCGCCGACTCCGTCCCGTTTCGGCGTGCGACGGAGATTGTCGAGGTGATGCAGCGATTGATCGGGCCCTTCCCCTACGAGAAGCTCGCGCACGTGCAATCGTCCACGAAATTCGGCGGGATGGAGAACTCGAGCGCCATCTTCTACGCCGAGAAGCCGTACGTCGAGCGGCGGATGGGCGAGGGCGTCGTTCGGCACGAGACCTCGCACCAGTGGTTCGGCGATGCGGTCACGGAGCGCGACTGGCCCGATATCTGGCTCTCCGAAGGATTCGCCACCTATTTCGATGGCGTCATCGGCGCTGCGCTGGACGGTGACACGGTGCTTGTAAACAGCATGCGTGCGAATGCCGAGTCGTACTTCAAATCCGACGTCACCGACCGCCCGATCGTGGACTCGGGCTATGCGGCCGATCCGATCAAGCTCCTGAACGCGAACAGCTATCCCAAGGGCGCGTGGGTGCTGCACATGCTCCGCGGCACGATCGGCGATTCGGCCTTCTTTCGCGGGCTCCGCAGCTACTACCGCACCTACCGGGACTCGACCGCAACGAGTGAAGACTTCCAGCGCGTAATAGAGAAGGAGGCCCGAGCGAATCTTGGTTGGTTCTTCCACCAATGGCTGTACCAACCGGGGTACCCGCAGCTCGATGTGACCTGGCAATACGACGCGGGAGCGAGGAAAGTGCTTCTGGGTATCACCCAACGCCAAAAACCGGAGTGGGGTCTCTTCCGACTCCCGCAACTGACGCTCGAGTTCCGCGGAGCGAACGGCGCGACGGTGCGGCGCGACGTCGCCGTCACGGGCGACAGTCGCGAGACCACCACTCGCGTCGACCTGCCGTTCGCGCCTACCGAGGTCCGCGTGGACCCGGACGGCAAGCTGCTGCTGCGAGTCACCATCGGTCGGAGGTAACCAATGTGCCAGCGTGTGTTGTTCGTCGCATTACTCGCCATCGCCTGCAACGGAACTCCCGCGCGTGGCCAGGGGCAGGCGCGGAGCGACGATGCGCTCCGCGTGCCGCCTGGGTTCAAGATCGCGGTGTTTGCGGAGAATCTCCAAGGCGTCCGATTCATGACGCTCGGCCCTGGTAACGCGATCTACGCCTCGCAGCCGGGCCCCGGCCTGATCGTCAGGCTGACCGACGCGAATCATGACGGCGTCGCCGACAGCGTGGTGACGATCGCGAGTGGATTGAAAGGGCCCTTCGGCATCGCCTTCCGGGGCGACACCATGTACGTCGCTGAGGAGACCGAGCTCGTTCGCTTCGATCCTGGCTCCCGGGCACCGGTCCGAATGATGCTCCTGCCGAGTGGCGGCCATTCGACCCGGACGATCGTCTTCGGGCCCGACGGCAAGCTGTACCTGGCCGTGGGCTCCTCGTGCAATCTCTGCGACGAGGGCAAGGACTCGATGCGGGCGGCGGTCACGCAGCTCAACACCGATGGCTCGGGCGGCCGCATCTTCGCGAAGGGCCTGCGCAACACGGTCGGCATGGCATTCAATCCCAAGACGGGTGAGCTGTGGGGCGGGAACAACGACCGCGACAATCTCGGCGATGACCTGCCGCCCGAGCACATCAACATCATCAAGGACGGCCGCAACTATGGCTGGCCCGACTGCTATCTCCCCGGCAAACCCAACCCCGAGTATGGATCAGCGAACTGCTCGAATGTCGAGCCGCCGGCGATCACGGTGCAGGCGCACTCCGCACCGCTCGGGCTCGCGTTCTACACCGGCACGCAGTTCCCGCGGGAGTATCGCGGCGACGCGTTCGTCACGTTGCACGGCTCGTGGAATCGGTCGGTGCCGACCGGGGCGAAGGTCGTGCGCGTCGAAGTAGACAGCACCGGCCATCGTGCTGTGGGTGTGGAAGATTTCATTGTCGGCTGGCAGCGTCCCGATGGCTCGCGCTGGGGGCGGCCGGTGGGACTGTTGGTGCTTCCTGATGGATCTCTGCTCGTGAGTGACGATCGCGCCGACAAAATCTGGAGGGTGACCTATGGACGGTAATACGGCGGCGGAGGGCGGCGAGAGGCGGCGAATGGCGGCAAAGGCTGTGCTGGTGGCTGGCGTGGGAATTCTAGCGACAGCGGCGATGAATTTGCCGCCCTCCGCCGTCCTTCGCCGCCTCTCGCCGCCCGACATTCACTCAGAGTACGTCAAGTTCCTCTCCGGCAAGGACACAGTGACGGCCTACATCGCCTACCCCGAGCGCCCGCAACCGGCGCCTGCGGTGATCGTCATCCACGAGATCTTCGGCATGTCGGATTTCATCCGGCAGACGACCGAACAGCTGGCGAAGGATGGTTTCGTCGCCATCGCGCCCGACCTGTTGTCACGTCGGGGCGGCACGCCCGCGACACCCGACTCCGCGCGCAAGCTTATCGCAACATTGAACCCCGATACCGTGACCCAGGATCTCGATGCGACCCGGGCCTATCTCAACAAGCTGAAACCGGTACGCTCCGGTGAGATCGGCATCATCGGCTTCTGCTGGGGTGGCGGCCAGAGCTTCCGGTACGCGACGAACACGCCGCAGCTCAAGGCGTTCGTGGTGTGTTACGGTCCGAGTCCCAATGCGGCCGACATGGGGAAGATCCGCGCGAAAGGGCTCGGGGTCTACGCGGAGAACGACGCACGCATCAACGCGGGGTTGCCCGATGCCGCGGCGGCCATGAAGGCCGCAGGCAAGGACTATCCCTATGCCGTCTATCCGGGCGTGGGGCACGGGTTCTTGCGGACGCGCGAAAAACCGGAGGTGGCAGACAGCGCGTGGAATGCCGCGATCCGGTTCTTTCGGGCGCAGCTGAAGAGCTAACGGCGCGCGGCCTCGGTCAGGTAGGCGCGCGCCCGATCGAGCACCGCGTCGCGCCCGGCCAACACGTCCTCGACCCGTACCGCCACGGGGATTTGCGGCGCGATCCCCGTCGGCACGAACTCCTTGCCGTCGGGGAACGCGTCCCGCGCTGCGGTTACGCGCACCTTCCAGCCACCCGACAGCGTCCGCACCACCGTCTGTCCCGTACTCCCGGCGGACGACTCGCCGAAGGTCGGTCCGCGGCCGCCCGCCTGAAACGCGACGAGGAAGTCCTCGGCCGGACCGGCGGTGCGTGGCGACATGAGGACCGCCACCGGCCCCGTGTATGCGGCGTGCTCGTGGGTTGGCGGCGGCCAGATCATGCCTGACGGCGTGCTGACCCAGAGACTGGTGGAATCGGGACGGTACAAGGGCATGCGTTGCCGCGCCGAGAGGAAGGGACGCTCGATGAGCCGGGACAGGAGCGCATAGCTGTTATCACGGCCATCGACCGTCCAGGTCGCCTCCCGCAGATCGACGATCAGGCCGCGATGTCGCGGTCCTTCGCGGACGGCAGCGCCGATCGCGCGGTCGAATTGACTGACGACATCCGGATCTACGAACGAGGTCACCCGGACCCAGATTGCGCCGTCGGGCAGCGTATCGAGTTCGAGGGCGTGAGGCTCGATCGGCCAGCGCGCCGCCAAGGGCACGCTACGCGTGAGGCTCGCGCCGCGCTCGGCGCCACCAGGGAGGCGCAGCACGAGCAGCAACGCGGTGCCGCGCTCGCCTTCCAGCATCCGGACGACCGCCCGCTCCCAGCGGCTCGCATCGTTCGCGGCCGAGACTTCCGGCAACACGGAGTCGCGGATCCACTGCGCCGCGGGGACGCCCTGCACTGCAAGGACTTCCGCCAGCCGCTCGGGACGGGCGACTCGCATCTCGTCGTTTACGGCATAGTCCATAATGAAGGGCCGCCGCTCGATGCTGCGCAGTTCGAGCGGGGGGCGTGCAATGCGGTTCGCGATGCTCGACGGCGGCAGGATCTCGAGCTGGCCGTCGTTCAACAGCGCGCCCCAACGCCGCAACCGATGGAAGTATTGCAGGTCGGTGGGAGCGGGACGTGCTTGCGTAGCCGTGACTGTCGCCGCGAAGGCCGAGTCCCAATTCGCGCGGACGGCGTCCCAGTAGGCATAGTTGTAGCGCGCTTCGGCCCACAGGCCAGCGGCGATCAACTGTCGCTCGACGGGATTCGCGCGCTGCGCCAGGAGCGGTGCCGCCAGCAGCACTGGGAACAAGGCTGACAACCACGGCGTACGGGATGGCATGGCCATAATTTATCTGTTGCTGTTCGCAGCGCCCCAAGTGCTGCTGTACCTCTACCTGCGCGAGCGCCTGCCGCTCTCGGCGCGCCGCTGGCTCACGCTCGTCTTTGTCGTCTTCAACATCCCGTGGGGCATCGTCGCCGTGCGGATGTTCTCGGGCAGCCTGTGGGGCATCAGCCGCGTCCCCTACATCGCGCCCTGGATCGCGTGGCAGTTTCTGGGCTGGATATTCTGTGGCCTGGTCACTCTCTACCTGCTAGGCAAGGGAGCGGTGTGGCTGGTGGGCAAAGTCGTGCGCCGTACGCCGTACGCCGTGCGCCGGGAATCCGAGCAGTCCGAGCAGTCCGGCGCACAGCTCACGGCGCACGGCGCACGCATTTCACGCCGCAAGTTCTTGGTCCGGGCCACATATGCATACGGTGCCGTGGGTGTTGGCTTTTCGGCATACGGTATTTGGAGCGCCGAGCGCCTGCCGTCGATTACCCGCCGCACGCTGGTCTTTCCCGATCTTCCCCCGGCGCTGCACGGATTGCGTATTGCGCACCTGTCGGACGTGCACGCCGGCATCCACATGTCCGAAGAGAAAATGCAGGAAATCGTCAAGCAGACCAATGCGCTGGGTGCGGATCTAATCGTGCAGACGGGCGACATGATCGACATCTCGCAGTCGTACATCCCGGACTACGTGCGCGCGTTTCGTGATCTCCAGGCGCCGCTGGGCGTCGTCACCGTGCTCGGCAATCACGATCGGTACACGGGCCAGGACGCCGTCATTCGCGGTGTGAAGGATGCGGGGCAGGTGTTCGTGAAGAATGGCGTCCACGTGATCGAGCGCGGCGCCGCCGCGATCGCACTCGTGGGAATCGACGACCCCCACGCCTGGCGCGCCGACGATCCGCAGGACGATGACATCGACGCGGCGCTCCGCCTTACTCCATCCGCCAAGGACGCGTTCCGGATCCTGCTCGCCCACCGGCCCGGCGCATTCGACGGCGCCGCGCCGCGTGGCATTCCACTCACGCTGGCCGGCCACATCCACGGCGGGCAGTTTTATCTGCCGGTGATCGGTTGGTCCCCTGGCCGGCTGATCACGAAATACGTGATGGGCCATTTCACGCAGGGCACGAGTCAGCTCTACGTCAGCCGTGGCATCGGCGTGGTGGGCGTGCCATTGCGGGTGTTTGTGCCGCCGGAAATCGCGTTGTTTGAACTACGTCGGGCGTAGTCGTTCGTGTGGGTAGGGGCGCAGCATGCTGCGCCCCTACACTCACTCACACACTTATGGCTTTCCATGCCGCTTCGATTACTAATCGGGCACCTGTGTCTCCGGGCTTCCACTCCCCCGCAACGACCTTTTCCAACGCATGGCTGATCGCCGCCAACCAAACGCCTGCCCAGATCTCTACCGCCCCCGCCCGCACCGAGCCCTGCGCCTTTCCCTCGGCAACAATCCGTTCCAGCGTTAACCGAAACTCGCGCTCGGTCCTTCGGCTTTCGTCGTCGAGTATGGCTCCGGGGGGCTCGAGCAGCCCGAGCTTCACGACGGCGGTGTCGTGAGCCGCTCCCTCGATCAGCCCCTGCGCGACCGCGGTTAACTGTGCGCGGGCGGGCCCGGCATCGCGGTCCCGGGTAGTTTCCTGGACGAGCTTCGTCGCCCACCGCTGCGCCGCGCGATACATCTCATTGAAGAGCTGCTGCTTGCTCGCGAAATGCCGATAAATCGTTCCTTCGGCGATGCCCGCCTTCTTCGCGATCTGCGCCGTCGTCGTGTCGTGGTAGCCGCGGGTGGTGAAGAGCTCGAGGGCCGTTCTGATCAGTCGCTGCCGCGTCAGTTCGGTTGCGGTCACGGCTGCGAATCTACTAGCTTTCCGGCCGTTTCATCTCCCATCGATCATTTTGGAGGCGTTGCCGCGATGCGCATGCTCGTGCTGGGCGCTGGTCTGCAGGGTTCTGCCTGCGCGTACGATCTCCTGCAGCGCCCTGACGTCAAGCGCGTCACGCTCGCCGATCTGAATCCCCGCCGCGTGGCCGCGTTCCTCAAGAAGAAAACGGACAAACGCCTCGTCGTGTCGCGTCTCGACGCGAAGAGTCGCCCGCGGCTGCGGAAGCTGATGCGGGGTCACGACGCCGTCATGAACGCGCTGCCGTACTACTTCAACTATCCGGTTGCGAAAGCTGCCGTTGCCATGGGGCTACACTGCGCCGACCTGGGCGGCAACACCGAAATCGTCCAAAAGCAGAAGACGCTGCACGCCGCCGCCCAGAAGAAACGGGTCTCGATCATTCCCGACTGCGGTCTCGCCCCCGGAATGGTCAACATCATCGCGGCCGAGGGGATCCGGCGCGTCGGAGACGCCGAGAGCGTCAAGATTTTTGTTGGCGGTCTGCCGCAAAAGCCCGAGCCGCCGCTCAACTATCAGATCGTCTACTCGCTCGAGGGTGCGCTCGATTACTACACGACGCCGTCGTGGGTGCTGCGCGAGGGCCGGCCCGAGCGCGTGGATGCCTTGTCGGAGCTCGAGGATGTGGACTTCCCGAGCCCCGTCGGGACACTCGAGGCATTTCACACCGGTGGCGGCATCTCGACCATGCCTTGGGCGTATCAGGGCAAGGTGCGCACCATGGAGTACAAGACCCTCCGCTACCCTGGCCACGTCGCGATCATGCGACCAATCCGCGAGATGGGACT
>Ga0209056_10000270_pt1 | contig 58013 bp, 52 predicted proteins | sample GraSoiAngelo_114_FD_185876 | JGI IMG/M metagenome (GOLD analysis project Ga0209056, IMG submission 185876) | Grasslands soil microbial communities from the Angelo Coastal Reserve, California, USA - 14_0903_13_40cm (SPAdes) (version 2) | ecosystem: Environmental > Terrestrial > Soil > Grasslands...
GCTAGTTGCGTCGCGCGAGCACTGTTGCGGACTTCCGTCGCCACATAAATCAGAGAAACGACGACGCCAATTGCGCCGACGATTTGGCCGATTGCACTAATCGCTTCCCAATTCACGGCATGGTCTAACTAGAATTAGACGGCATTTTGTCGTCTATTTCCACCTCCATAGAGGGAAGTGTCCGTTAAAAGGCGGCAGGATGGCAAGCCACGTTTTGGGGGCGAATCACTGAACCAGCAGCTTCATCACTGGATGAATTTCCCAAACAGCGTAGTCCGGCATGTACTTTCGACGGTTGCTTTGATCTTTCGGTGCATGGCCTACGTCCCAGAACGCTTTCCCAATAACTGTAATTCTAGGAGATTGACCGAAGGTCAGCTTCTTCGCAGTGCCGGTGTGAAAAGGAAACCGTGTGGGAGTCCAACTAAAAACTGTTGTGCGAATTTCACATCACTGCGGTTTTGCAGGTACTTCACAGACAACGACTCCGGGCTTGTCACCAGTTACATCGTGCAGCGCAATATGTAAGTCGCCATCTTCTTCAACTTTCAGTTCGACAACGCGGCCTGTAAGGGCAAACCATTTGTTTTCGATTCCGGAGCGCTCTGATTGCATCGTTAAAGCCGCATCCGGGCCGGGCCAACCGAACATTTCGGATGGTGTGACGGCTTGAATTGCGCTCGCGTCTGTCGGCGGAAGCGAGGCATCGGTTTTGACTGACCACCGGCCCTCGCCGTGAGCATTATGACAGTCGCACGGCGAATCGCAGGTCACTGGCTCTGGGGCTGCCGCTGCCGTGCTGCAAAACAACGCGGCAATAATGAGTGTTATCGGATAGTTCATTGCGCCCGTACATATCACTTTGTCATTGCCGTGTGGAGCGTAAAAGAGGCAGAATCCGAGCGGAATGGAATATACTGTGGAGTATCCCGAACTATTCGGTGGTAGTTACGCTTCCGACGCTCTAAGAAAGGGAGTATCTACATGACCACCGCTGATAACGTCGCCCAACGGCCGGGCGCCGCTGGACAGGGCCTGCTCGCCCGCTATCCGCTGACGTTCTACTTCCTTATCGCCTACGGTTTCGCATGGCTCGTATGGGTGCCCCTGGCGCTTTCCAAAGATGGTGCCTGCCTTTTGTCGTTTCATAGTCCGATAGGGGCCTCTGCGTCTGTCGTCGTCGCTTCCTTTGTGGGCCCATTCTTATCGGCGTTCATCATGACGGGCATAACCGAAGGGAGGGCGGGCATAGGCCGCTTGCTGCGCCGGTGCGCGCTGTGGCGGGTGGGGCTTGGGTGGTACCTGTTCGCCCTGATCGGCGTCCCCATGATCTTAGTGCTCGGCGTGATTGTCCTGCCAGGAGCCATGGCATCGTTTAAAGGACTTGGTTCCCTGGTCGCCCTTCCCTGGCTCGGCCAAGTCGTTTATGTATTTTTCCACGGTCCGTTGGGCGAAGAGCCCGGCTGGCGCGGCTTCGCGCTGCCTCGTCTGCAGCGGCTGCACGGTCCTTTGGTCGCGAGCCTGATCCTCGGGCCACTTTGGGCATTGTGGCACCTGCCGTTTTTCTGGGTTCCGGCTTGGAGTTTCCCGCCCACCCTTCTCAACGTCGGCATGTTTGTCCTTGCGGCCATCCCGTTGACCATCGTCATGACGTGGGTCTTCAATAACACGAAAGGCAGCGTACTCATGGCCATCCTGGTGCACGCGACTTTTGACTTCACTTTTGTGATCCTGAATCTGCTCTTTACCGCCCCTATCGTGACTGACTACGGCAGCACTTTGCCAATGCTAACCGGCTGCGGGGCGGTGGCGTTGCTGGTGATCGCCCTGACCCGAGGCCGCCTCGGCTACCAACACTACCGGCGAGAAGAAGCCAATTCCGCTGCTGGCCCAACGTCGTGGTGAGTTAAACTTCTTAAACGAATCGAGGAGATAACTGCGATTCTTGCTGCGTGAAGTACTGGGAAACAATCGCCTGTAATCTCAAGAAAGCCGGTTGGAGCTTGGGCTACGTCTCAGCCATTGATTCAGAGTGCGAACAATCTGGATTGTTGACGCACATCGTGGCGACGGAAAGCGTTTCGTTGTGCACGCGGATGAATTGCTGACTGCGTTTGTTGAACTCGAAGTCGCCACCCGTACGTGCGGCGAATCGTCCTCACGGGCGGCGGAGATTTTCCGTCGCCTTGCGGTGAATTAGATCCCGGACCTTTGCGGCTCCTCAAGACATAGGACTAAGGTCTAATAGATGGCTGTGGGGGACGCTGTTAAAAGCATCGTTGATAACGTCGGCCGAGCGACGGGCTGACTAAAACGCAATCTTCACTCCTAAACAACAAACCAATAGAACACAAAACTTATGGGATTACTCGACTCGATACTCGGTGCAATGTCCGGAAAAACTGATTCGTCTGGCGGCGCGAGTCAGCTCATCGGGATTCTTGGTGGCCTCCTCGCACAGAGCGGAGGACTGCAAGGTCTGGCGAACAAATTCTCGCAGAGCGGCCAGGGGGACACATTTTCCTCCTGGGTCGGCATGGGAGAAAACCAGCCGATTTCTGGCGGCCAAGTTCAAAAAGTCCTTGGTTCCGACGATGTCAATGCTCTCGCTGCAAAGCTTGGCGTCGATCCCGCCCAAGCCTCGCATTTTCTGGCCGAATACCTGCCAAAGGTCGTCGACAAACTTACGCCAGAAGGAAAGGTTGACCCTACTGCGGATCACCAGCAGGGCTTGGCTAATCTTCTCCCGGCGCTCTTGCAAAGCCTTGGAGGCAAACCTTCGGCGGCTGTTAGCGGTTAAGTGCGACAGCAGCAAGACTCGAAAACGGCTTTCAGAGAATTTCCAGTTTCATCACTGGGTGAATCTCCCATGCAGCGTAGCCGGGAAGATTCTTTCTCCGGTTCGTTGTGCGAGCGGATGAAGAGCTGACTGCGTTTTTGGAGCTGGAGGCGGCGATTTACGCGGCTAGCCGGAGAACCATCGAGTTGGGCCTAACGAGGAATTGTTTTTTGCATTTACTTTAGCTGTTGCAGGCTGGGCAAGGACATGTTTACCAACTAGCGAACAAGATCAGCTATGGTTACCGGACTTTCTCGCAAACCACATCCTCAAGGACGTTCATCAACACGGGCCCTGTTCGAGGAATTGTCATTTGGTGGCCGGAGCCGATGTGTCGTATCTGGAGGTTGTGTCGTTGGTATTGAAACACCACCTCCTTGTTCAGGGCGAGCGTGTTCGCAAGCTTCTCAAATCGGATGATAGAGTCCTGCTCCTGAACGGCCAATCACTTCTCCTACGACATTTCCGTTCTGGTAAATCTTGTTCGGCTCGCGCGTAGCAACCCACTCCGGCGCTTTGAATGGCTTCCCCACGAGGCGTTGAACGGTGGCAACCGGATCGAGTTGATGCGTCCAGACCCAACGTACCCCGACTAGCCACCCTGCCGTGAACACTACGCTCAGGGTGACCTTGAAAAGGTTCTCGAGTGTCATCCACATGTGCCCCAGCTAGAATTCGGTTGTATCTTACAATCTATTTCTTGCTCGATACAGGGATAATGCGCTAAAAGGCTGCGCGATGGCAAGCCCCGCGTTCACCACTCTTTGAAACCGCCCGCGTGCTCATGTGCTTCGATCACGTTGCCAGCCGCATCGTAAACGCGAATCACGGCATCATGTGAGCGGCTGCTGTGGATCGCGTACCCGATTGCATGATCTGGCGTATCATACCACAGCCGACCGAATGGCAGCACATCGCTGATCAGATCGACGCCGCGTTTATCTTTGCGCGGGCGAACTTCGTAAGTGTTCATGCTAGTTCGGGGAATTGATGAACACATCGCATCCCACATTATTTTACGTCTCGAAGTAGCCGAGCCCTGCCGTTTGCTGAAGCGTGCGTGGCCTGAATCTGCGCCAAGGCGCTAGTACTCCGGTTTTCTGATAGTAGATGCCTTCTACCGACGTGATTGCACCTGCTGCTGGCGTTTTCGCTGCGTGCAACGCCAGAGCCAACGCCCAAAACCGATCGCAATGCCCGTATCGGTTCCGTTCACCGGCAAACCGCGTGTGCCCTGAACTGGTCACTTCCTTGCGTACGCCGCGGAGATCAGCCCGGATGGAGTTAATGAACGGCACCTTGATCGTCCGGTCCTCAAAAGCGACGCGCACCGGGTAGGCTAACTCCTCTTTAGTCGATGTCGTGAAAGAGATGCCCTCAACCCGGTACGCGCCAAACTTCTTCGCCGCGCGCTCAGCGAACTGTCGGCCCAACCCTGATTGATCGATGCAGCACCGGCGCACCATCGGCAGTTTCAAAAGCTCGTAAAGCGCCTGCTCCTGCGCGTCGAAGGTCTGCTTGCTTAGCTCAATAACCCGTCGCGTGAATCTGATGTCATTAACCTGCTCGAGCAGCCAGATAACGGTCAGATCATGTTCACGTCCTACATCGACACCGACAAAGAGCGGGTTCTTGCAGTCCAAAAGATCAGTCTGCCATGGATTGGCTTCGGGATATTCACATGAGGCAATGAGATCGTACCCGAGAAATGCCGTGTTATCATCGGCGGGCTGGCACATGAACTCCTGCTGAAAACTTTCTTCATCCGCCGAGCCCGCCCGGATGAAACTGAAGTAATCGGCCTCGTCCATTTGGATTCTGGGATCGTCCAGGGGGAGTTTGCATTGCAAAGTGTAGAGGAACCCTTCGGAGAGCGCGTCTTCGAGTGTGATTCTGTGCAGTGAGAACCCTTTGGGATTGCCGCGCTCGGTGATTTCGCGGAGCAATTCGCAGAAATAGTTTTGAGTGCCGCGGTGTGTTGAAAAGATTTCGAGTGATCCGCCCCAGGTGACGCCTGGATAAGCGATCGTGTATAGTTTGCGGGGATCGGGGTGCAGCGCGAATTCGTCCAGGACACGGTCGCCGCGCTTGCCGGCTTGTGCGTCTACGTTTGACGACATCGAATGGATACGGAGACCGTTGGCGAAACGGAGCGAGTAAGCGGTATGTCCATCGTCATCGATGACGTTCTGGCCGAGGTCCGAGGCTGCTACGTTCAGAATGTCGGCGAAGCGTTTGGCGTCTTGTAGAAATAGCTGTGCTTGCACTTCATCGCGTGAGCTGATCCACGCATCTAGGCGCGCACCTTTGTTTAATTTTTGACGGACTACACGATAAGCGGTGCACCAGGACAGACCGATTTGTCTAGCTTTGACGCAGAGTTTCAGCCTTGAATTGTCAGTTACCCACCGCTGCTGAAACGGGAGCAACATCACGTCGCGCTCGGGGAAGATTTTGCAGTGACCGGGAAAATCAGGTGCAACAAATGGTGGTCGATTCATCACATTAGTTTCGTCATGGTCTCGATGCGCTGGAGTGCTTCATCTGAGAGACCGCCGGAGATATTCACGTTGAGGCTGCGGTGATCGAACTGCACAGGTTGCGGGAAGAGCGACGATCTGAGTGCTTCGAGGATCTTGGCGCCTTCCAGAGAATCGACGACGATGTCGTCACGTTCGGCGAGTTGGCGCGCGGCTTTGAGTAAGAACTCGGACATTTTCATTTTCGTTTCTTGTCCGCGTTCGTGCAAAATCGCGGTAATGGCGTCGGTGACGTTTGGAGCTGATGATTCGCGGTCTGCTTTAGGTCGCGCGAGGGCAATGTCTTTCGTCCACCCGTTGCGATGCGCGTGGGCCAGGATGGTGCCTTTGCTGATGCCGGTGCGTTCGGCCAGTTCGCCATAGGAAGCGCCGGCGGCGCGCGCGATCTTTATTTGATCCCATGTAGCTTTGGAAATTGCGCGTGCCATGGTGTTATTAAACTCCGGCGTGGGCACCAGGCCTCCGCTCCATGAGCGAGTTGCATTCGTTGCTTGTGAACCAGGAAAAACTTTTTGCCAGCGTGATAATCGTATCCGGTCGGCCAGCTTCGTCCGCATCGCACTTGTCCACTACGCCGAGCACCGAAAGCGCCTCCATTTCTTTTCTCGCCGTTGGTGGAGAGCACCGGAGCAGATCTACTACGTCGGACGTACTGAGTCTCCCTTCTCGTTCGATCAAATGCCGGAAGATTTTGGCGCGCGTAGGCGGTGCACTATCAAACGTGATTTCAAGAACTGGCCACAGATCATCTTCGCTCAACTGCCGCCGTCCGCAGATCATCGCGTGCGCCCTTGCGAGATTGGCGAACAGGCAATTTATCCGCAGTGGTTTCTCAATCACCGGCACTGAATGGGAAAGTTTCTCGTCGCCGGATGCAGTGTCGAGTCGGTAGACGTTTATCGCGCCGCGGAGCGATGCCAACAGACGCGCGCAACGCGCGATTACCAGGAGGCAATCTTTTGGATCCTTCTCCTTATCCCAATTGACGCCCTGTGGATTTTCGGACCAGAGTGTGCGCAGAAAATCTTCCGTAATTTTTCGGCACTCGTTCTCTTTCGCTTTCCGATCCGTGCCGCGATTCAACGCGATCAGCCCATCATTGTCGGTGTCCGGCGATCGCAACGAGAGAAAGAAAAGCCGGGAGCCAAAGTTGCCCATCACTTTGAACACCCGCGGCTGAATCGGTGTCGTCCCTGCCAACAGCATGAAATGATAATCGCCGGTGTATCCCCTTTGACCGTGAACACCGGAGTCGGTTTCAAGTCCTTCGCCGTCCAACACCCTGGTCAGGATGCTCAGCGACTTTATCAGATCATCCTCCTTTGCGCCGAGAATGGAGTTAAGTTCTCGCACGATGGCCGTCTTAAACCGGATGCGTGGAAGAAGATCGACGTTGCTCAGTTCTTCGCGCCGAACATTGGTTGCGTGCGACACAAACGCCGCTGCGGTGAAATAGTCGGTGGTATAGGCTAGCTCCTTTGGATTCGTAAAAAAATTGAGTGTGATCGTTTTTCCACTGGAGGGCGCATCCACAAGTGCCAGCGCAAAGGGATTAACTACGTCGTTAAGTATGAGCTGCGCCTCGACGCTCAGACAGATTTCGGCTGGGCTCGCCAGTGACGGAAAATTCTCTTCAATCACGGCCCGCCACCCACTAAGCGTTACGGGCGTTTGTGGTGGCTCGACTTTGGCAACGCGAGGCTGTTCAGCTACCACCCCTTTCTGTAGTGCAATCGCCGGTCCGGTGATGGGGCAGGTGTCTCCCTTTTGTTTCTGCGCCTGTTCAATCAGCTTTTCAATCGCCGTCTTCGCCTCATCCGGCGACGAAAACCATTTGATGAAATCGGAAACATCGTGGAAACCATTCGGCAACCTGACGTGCGTTAGCAATTTCGGTATGGCGTTCGCCCTTTTGGTCTGGATCGCCAACGTCACCAAAGATGAGCACGGTCTTGCCGCGCAACGTTTCGCTGTGTTCATCCCGCCATTTCCCCGCGCCCAGCGGATTGGTTGTGGCCGTGAATCCAAGTGCGCGCAGATTATCAGCGTCTTTTTCGCCCTCGGTCACGCAGATGGTTTCAGTCTTTAACACATCGGGCAGCCGATAAAGAACGCGCGTGATGCCTTGGATATTCCAGATCCATCCGCCGGCATCATCCGGTCGTCGCTGCCGAAAGTCTTTGGGCTCGACCCGCACGCATTGGAAAAGCAGTTTGCCCGCTTCGTCGGTGTAGCTATACGTTGCGGTGATTTTCCGCCTGGCTGCCGGCGGATTCGCTCCGTTAGATCCGACGCTGAGTTGTCGCATCGCTTCGGCCGGTTCGATCTTTTTTCGAGAGCTTCCCAATCGATGATGGTCCCGCCTCTCTCATGATCGTTGCAATGCCAAAGACCCTGTGCCGTGTCGATGGTCACGCACCGATGAGATTTTTGATGCTCTTTAAGTGGGCAAGCGTTGGTGACGAAGTTCGATCCCGCTGGATGAAGAGAAAATCCGCGGTTGCGGAGATAATCTGGCAACGGATTTGCGGCAATGATGCCGGCGCGGTTCACCGCTGCTCCTCCAATTCTTCAAGTGGTCTGCGATTTGCCATCGCCGTTGCTCAGACCACCAGAAGACTGCTCCGAACAGGTTTGACACCGCCGAAAGGAACGCATAGCAAACTCGAGCGAGTTTGCGAAGCCCTGGCCCCGGTCGGGGCTTTGTTTTTTTAGGTCTTTTCCATTCCCCTCACCCCCAATCTTGGCCTTTGGTGCCGGGTTGTATTTTTCAGCACCGCCCAGGTAACGCTCGATTTCCGTGCGTGGAAATCATTAGCCGTCCGCCGGAGCTGATCACCTTGAACGTACCATCATAGATTTTCCGATAAGCCCAGGTTGGAGTCCGGCTGCACGCTATTGCCGCCTCTGGCGGAGTAAGCGCCATTAGATTTCCGGCGTAAGTGAAATCACTTATGCCGTATCACCTTCTCAAAGCTGCGGTATATTTGTTTTCTAATTTCTTCGCGCGCAGCCTCTGGCGTTGCCGCCGATTGTGCCAACTGTTTATAGTACGGCTCTTTTTCCAGCTTGATGTGAAGCTCGCTCCGCATTCGACGCCATACCTGATCGAACCATTTCTTGCTATTCCTCCGTGTGAGCTTTGGCAGTCCCCATTGCTCCTGCATATTTGTGCCCCACCAGTGCACCAAATACGCCCCGTGCGTCGAAGGGGAGTCCGGCTGCCATTCTCCCTTAAGCGCGAAATCGTTGCCTAGCTGAATGTCATTCGTGAGTTTGGCGTTCTTTTTTTGAAACGCGCTTTTGCGGCTAATGAAACCAGGCCACTGGATTTGTTCCCGTGCGATAGGAATCAGCAACTCCGGACGCGACTCTGCAATTTTGTTCAGACGCTCGACGTGCGTCCAAGTATCTTCCACCAGGCGTGCAATCGACCACTGCGCCAAGTCGATTTTCATTGCTCGCATGGAAATGGGATCAGGTCTGCCGCCTTTGCGACCGTAGGTGAAAAGCTCACTTTCTGCGCCTGGGCTTGTGAGTGTTCACGGCGCAAGTGCCCGTAGGTTTTCATCGCCAGCACGCCGCCGTCCCTGTGGCCAAGCCAGCGCGAGACTGTCGGAATATCCACGCCACTCTCGATGCACTGCGTTGCGAACAAGTGACGCAAATCGTGATGGGTGATGCGATGGGCTCCGACTTTCCTAGCTGCCCGATCGATCGCCTTCTGACATTCGCGGACCTGGAACACTTTCGCATCCAATGATTCGCCGGGCCGTTCACTCCGCAGTCGTTCAAAGAGAGTCCGCGCATCTGGAATCATGGGAACCCGGCGCCAGCCTTCCCCGCCCTTTGTTCCCGTCACCGCGTCACCGCGCACCACAATCTCGCTTGCAGTAAAGTCCAGATCACGCCACTCGAGCGCGTTCGCTTCGCCCTTGCGCATTCCGCTGTAGGCCAAGCCTTCCACGAAATCAGCGCAATCACGGGAAAAGCGCCCACGCCCGTTGCGCATCTCTTCGACCATCGCGTTGAATTTGTCGCTGCTCGGCAGTGCAATTTCTTTCCCGCGCAATGCAGCACGTTTCAAAACGGCCGCAGGATTTGCGTAGATCACTCCGGCTTCAACTGCCACCGCAAACACATGCCGGAGTAAGGCAACGGTGTTGTTGTAATTTGTCGGCGCCGCAACCCTGCCATACCTCCCCGCCCACGCCTTGCAATCCCCCGATGTGATCTTGCGGATTTCGATCCGGCAAAGATTCGGCCAGCTCTTTTCAAGCGCACGCAGACGCTCACGATAATAGGCGCGTGTCCGCGGTTTGATCTTTACGTTGTCATCCAAGTCCCGCAGATGACTCGTCGCCGCTTCACCAAACGTCATCTTCGCCGAGATTGAAGAGTCCTTACCACCACCACCCTTGCTGACACGCTGCCGGTGTTCCTTCAAAAATTCCGCCAGCCGCGCCTGCGCCACGCTGTAATGCGACGTCTTGAGCGACTTCCACACGTCTTTCCCATTGGCAAAAACCCTCGCGTAATATCGCCCCGACTTGTGCCGTACCAGATTGTCCTTCCCCGTTTTATTCCAAACCTTGAGACGGCTGAAAGATTCTGCACCCTGTAGATGTGTGTCTGGAGTTTGGTTGAAAGGATCTGCACCCTGTGGGATTGTCTGAGCCGCTATGGCCGAAGAACTGTCTTTTTGCACTGTGTTGTGTTGTGACATATCGACGACCGTAGAAGAGCACCGTAGAAAAGGCAAGATAAACCTTTTCTGCAACGTGGTTTCCCCAGGTAAAGCGCCCGTAGCTCAACTGGATAGAGCATCTGACTACGGATCAGAAGGTTTGAGGTTCGAATCCCCACGGGCGCGCTTTTCCGGCTTAGTCAAATGCTATGGCAAAACAGGTCGAGAAAAATGCTCGTGGACTTTTCTGAACACTCGCATATTCCTCGCTACCGTATGAAAGTCCTGCTTTCCGTCGGGTACGTCGCGATCACTTTCGCGGCAATTTTGCTTTCATCGGGATGTCAGAAGAAAACTGTCGCCACAAATCCCGATTCTCAACGCAACAATGAATTGCATGAAAACACCAAGCCGCTGCAGGCCGCCGATCTCGTGGGCTACAACGGAACAAAACTCAGGAAGAGCGTAGATAAAATCATACAGAACAACGATAAACATAATAAAGAACTGGAAAAAGCGACCGAGGACCAATAAGTCCCGCCCAAGAAGAGCTGCGACCAACGGAGTCTTGCATGATGACCCGTTTGGATTTTTCGCCATCCGATCCGCAGTGGACCAGGCCGTCAGAGCTCCTCGAGCAAGTTTAGCGTTCAACCGCCAGCGCCGCACGTCTTCTTCCTCACTGAAAATACGGCCGGATCTGCGTATATTTCTTATCGCCGATCCCGCTCACTCGTTTTAGATCATCAGCGCTCCTGAACGGTCGCGCTGCGATAATTCGAGCGGCCATTACATGCCCGATTCCGGGCACCGTCGTCAGCTCTTTTTCCGTCGCTGTGTTGACGTCGATCTTGCCAAGCGGCGTCTTTTCTTTCGCATGGGACGTTTTCGTCTCGACTGGACTCACAGCGGCAGTCGAAGAGCTTGATGTCGGCGTGACAGAAATCGAATGCGAGGCAATAGGAGACGGCGGCGAGGTTGCACTTGGCACACTCGGTCGTCCTTCGCTCATGCCCCATCCTCCGATTTTACGTCGCTTCGCTTCCTCCTCCAATTGTGCAAGTTTTTCGCGTTCGGCGGCGGAGCTTGAAGCTCTGGGCGGTGTTGCAGTTGTCCCGTGGATTCTCGCGAGGCCGTTCGCAACCAACTGTTCCCCGAGATCGCCGTCTTTCGTTTGGACAAACGCATAAAAACGCTCACCGCTGCTGCGGCCCATCGCATTTGCCATGCGAGTGGTCACGGTGAACGGCTCGGACAATTTCTGCCGGGTGAATTCTTTCGCCGCCTGGCCCACTTCGATGGCCTGTGGGACGGTGATGCTAAAATATTTGGCCTGTTCGGGGAGGCGCGCCGGAGTCATTTCGTCTGTCTCGGGCGCATCAACCATGTAGAGACGGAAGACATATTCTCTTTCGCCTGCGCTCACATGAAAGCTGTCGCCGTCATTCGCAGGGTTGGCGATGAGTCGGCAATTGTTCAGCACAATCCAGTCTTTAGATCCGTCACGTGCGCCAACGTCGACAGCCGCGGTCCAAAGAACGGCGACACTAACCAATGCGGTTCTGGCGAATCGCAAAGAGGCGAAAGAGCGAAAGATCAAGGCGGCACCTCGAATTGGCTCATCAATTTGAATGTCTCGTAGCGCTTCGCAATTTCTGCCATCGAGAGCTTTCGCAAGCGCTCGAGGCTGAACGCTTCCACACAAAAACTGGCCATCACGCTTCCGTAAATCATCGCTTTACGCAGATCGTTGAAGTGGACCTTCTTCACTGTGCCGGCGAGATATCCGGCCATGCCGCCGGCAAATGTGTCCCCTGCCCCGGTCGGATCGTGAATGTCCTCAAGCGGGTAAGCGCCAGAACTGAAGAACTGATCGCCTTCGCCAAAGAGCAATGCGCCGTGCTCACCCTTTTTTATCGCAACGTACATCGGCCCCATCTTTCGAATGCGACGCCCTGCCTTGATGAGGCTGGTCTCCTTCGTTATTTCCCGCGCTTCGCTGTCATTCAAGATGAGAAGATTCACGCGCTGAAGCAGCGCGTCCAAGTGTGGTCGCGCTGTTTCGATCCAGAGGTCCATTGTGTCAGCGACCACGAAACGCGGGTGTTTCATCTGGTCGAGCACATGCGCTTGCAGTGATGGCGCGATGTTGGCCAGCAAAACGAAATCTGTCTGACGATATGTTTCTGGTAGTACCGGCTTGAAATGTTCGAAGACATTAAGTGCTATTGAGCGGGTTTCGCGCGTATTCAGGTCCCACGAATATTCGCCTGACCAGCGGAAAGTCTTCCCGTTCGCTCGCTGCACGCCTTCGCTATTAATTTTGCGCGACTTCCAAAACTGAAATTCCGATTCAGGAAAATCGTCGCCTACGACACCGACCAGCCGAACTGGCGAAAAGAAACTTGCAGCCAGCGCGCCGTATGACGCGGATCCGCCTAACAATTCCGAGTGTTCTTCCACCGGCGTCTTAACTGTGTCAATCGCAATGGAACCAACAACGAGAACGGACATGGTTAGAATGACGAATGTCCCGCGTTCACCGGGCTACGGCGCGGCAGGCGAATGACCCGCCTTCGCCGGGCTTCGGCGTGGCAGGCGAATGCCGAACTAAGTCTTCCCTTCATTGTGAATATTGGCCTTTACGCCAGCATGTCGGTCGCACAGCGCGCGTAATCAACAATACTGTGCGCCTTGAGCAAGGCGGAAACCATCACAACGCGCTTTGCTCCGGCGTCGATAACGCTTTGCAGATTATCGATATTGATTCCGCCAATGCAGAAAATCGGCAGATTCACTTCTGCATAAACCCGGCTGACGTCCGAAAGGCCGATCGGCCGATAATCAGGTTTCGTGGGCGTGGCGAAGATCGGCCCGAAGCCAATGTAGTCCGCGCCCTCGCGTTGCGCCGCGAGTGCCTGCTCAAAGCTGTGCGTGGATTTTCCGACCACAATTTGGCGACTTGCTTTACGTCGCGCGACTTCGATTGAATCATCATCCTGCCCGACGTGTACGCCTTCGATTGGGATGTGGCTGGCGATCTCCGCATGATCGTTCACGATCAAGGGCGTGGAAGATTTTGTTGTCAATTGGTGAAGGTCAGCCGCGAGATCCACCAGTTCGTCGATTGATCTTGCCTTTCCGCGAAGCTGGATCAGATCGACACCTCCTTCGACCATTTGCTCAGCGACGCGAGCGACATCGGATCGTGCGACGTAACTGAGATCAATAATTCCGTAGAGCCGGCATTCGCTGAGCGCTCTCATATCCTTGACCGCGCCGCAAAATCTTACTCACGTAACCGGATCGGCCGCGCGGCCAGCTCAAGCTTGCCCGCTGAAATGAGGCGGTCCATCAATCCAGTGTCGTAGTTTCCCTCGCGAAAATCACCGTTTCGCATCATTGCTGCGTGAAACGGAACTGTGGTCTTGATACCGGTAATGTAGTACTCGTCCAGTGCGCGACGCATTCGATCAATCGCATTGATCCGTGTGGCGCCCACCGTAATTATTTTGGCAATCAGCGAGTCATAGTAAGGCGGCACGGTATAGCCTGTATAGACGTGCGAGTCGATTCGAACTCCGCGGCCGCCCGGCGCATAATAAAAATCGATCCGGCCCGGCGTAGGCTGAAAATCGTTGGCTGGGTCTTCGGCATTGATCCGGCATTCGATGGCGTGCAATCGCGGGACCGCGTGCGCGACATGAGGCGAAAGCGGCTCGCCGGCAGCGATGCGGATCTGCTCCTTCACAAGATCGCACGCATACACTTCCTCCGTAATCGTGTGTTCCACCTGGATGCGGGTGTTCATTTCCATGAAATAAAAATGCCTGTCTTGATCGACTAAAAATTCAATCGTGCCTGCATTTTCATACCCGACTGACTTGGCCAGCTTGATCGCCGCGTTTCCCATTTTTTTGCGAAGACTCGGCGTCATCAGCGGCGACGGACATTCCTCAATCACTTTCTGGTTGCGCCGCTGAATGGAGCAATCGCGTTCGCCGAGATGCACCACACGGCCGTGGCTGTCGGCGACGATCTGAAATTCAATGTGATGGGGATTATGAATGAGCTTTTCCAGATAGACTTGTTCGTTTCCAAATGCTTTCTGCGCCTCGTGACGCGCACTGTGAAATGCCGATTTAAGGCTGGGCTCGTTATGTGCTGTGCGCATGCCGTGCCCGCCACCGCCGGCAGCTGCCTTGATCATCACCGGGTATCCGATTCTCTTTGCGATCCTAATCGCCTCGCTCTCCGTCTCGACGATTCCATCGCTGCCCGGAGTGACTGGCACCCCGGCTTTCCGTGCACAGGCGCGAGCAGCGTTTTTATCCCCCATGGCTTGCATCGCGCGCGACGATGGCCCGATAAACTTGATGTTGCAGCTTTCGCACACCTCGGCGAAATGCGGGTTCTCGGCCAGGAATCCATAGCCGGGATGAATCGCATCGACGTCGCCGATCTCAGCTGCGCTCATGATGCGATCGATTTTTAAATAACTTTCCAAGCTCGGCGCCGCGCCGATGCAGATGGATTCATCCGCAAGCTGAACATGCAGCGAATCGACATCCGCCTCCGAATAGACCGCAAGGGTGCGAATGCCGAGCTCCTTGCAGGCGCGAATCACCCGCAGCGCGATCTCACCACGATTGGCAATTAGTACTTTCTCAAACATCGGGACGCCCGATTCGGCGCGCACGGCGGTCGCGCCCTACCTTTTTAACGGACTCGAAACAACACCTGTCCGAACTGCACGGGTTTGCCATTTTCGGCCACCACTTCGGCAATGATACCGCTGGTTTCTGCCTTGATTTCATTCATCACTTTCATCGCTTCAATAATGCAAACGACCGCGTCTTCGGTCACAGATTTTCCAACATCGACAAAGGGCGCGCTGTCTGGCGACGCGGAGCGATAGAACGTGCCTACCATCGGAGAAACGATTTCCTTCAGCGGTACGGTTTCGATCGCTTTGGCCGCGGGAGGCGCAGGTTCAGGTGTAGTTGAGCCGGCCTTGGGCTGCGCTGGCACTGCGGGCGGCACAACTGTGGATGGCTGAACGGAAGGCCGCTTTTCCAGCTTGAGACGGTACCCCTCCTTCTCAATCTCAAAGACCGACAGGTCATGCTTCTTCATCAAATCGATGATGGCTTTAATTTCTTTAATGTCTTTGGGGTCCAAGGATTGCTCCTCTGGTTAAGGCTGAGGCGTTTTAGGTAAAACAGTTTTGGGAGGAAGGTCAAGCACTGGAAATGGAGTGTTGGAGTAATGCGATCGTTGATCTCGTGCGCGCTCGATACTCCATTAGTCCATTACTCCGCAACTCCATTTCAATCTTGTCGATGAAACCGACGAGTATGTCGTGGTCGACAAACCGCCATTTCTTCTAATTCACCCGACAAAGCCGAATGGCGGGCCAACTCTGTGGAAAGAATTGCGCGAGTTACTCGCATTCGAAATTGCCGGTGGCGGTCAGATTTCGATCGTGAATCGGCTCGATCGCGAGACCAGCGGCTTGGTCCTGGTGGCGAAAACAGCTGCGGCGGCACGCCGATTTGGGTTGCTGATGCAACGGCAGCAGGTGAAGAAAGAATATCTCGCGATCGTTTGGGGATGGCCCGAATGGGAGCGGTACTTCGTCGACACGCGGCTGGATCGACAGGGCAAACATCAAGAATCGGTGATCTGGCTAAAGCAAATGATCCACCCGAGTGGCGCGCCAGCACAGACTGAATTTTTCGTCGAGCGTTGCTTCACAAGGTCGACTCTCGCACCCTCACCTGTCGCTTCGCGACTTCCTCTCCCTGGCCAGGGAGAGGATGAAGGTGAGGGTCGAAGGAAAGTTCACGGAAAAAATTCACCGCGTGGCGAAGAAAAGTTCGCGGTGATTCGCGCAGTTCCACGCACGGGACGCACCCATCAGATTCGTGTGCACTTGAGCGCGATCGGTCACCCGATTGTAGGCGACAAGATTTACGGTCCCGATGAACAGCTTTACCTCCGTTTTATTGACGCGGGATGGACGCCTGAACTGGAGCAAAGGTTACTGTTGTCTCGTCATGCACTTCACTCGGCAAAACTGGCGATTGAAGGTGAGCGCGAATGGACCAGTCCATTGCCTCCTGATCTTACTGAGTTTTGTAGCGCAAGGAGCGGCGATCTGGAGATCGCCCTTCCTTGATTTTCGGCGCTCACAGAGCACCGCTACAGGAAAGCGCGCCACCAATTGCAATCTAACTAATGAACTCTAAGATAGGCGCGCCGAATGAAAGCTCTCCGCTTGTGCTTTGCTTGTGCAGCCTTTCTGGCGGGCTCACCAACTTTCGGCGGCGTTGAACCGCCGCCCGTGGCGACGGCCACTGAAGAGTTCAATCCGCAACGATTTGAATTTGCAATCGAGTCCGGATATTTATTTGGCGCGATCAATCCGCCCACGAGTTACGAAATCGGCGCGGAGTTTCTGACGGCGAGGATTCGTTGGGGAGTTGTCCATGACACCTGGTTGCGTGGCTACAATCAATTCTACGTCAGCGCGATGGCAGAGCCGATTTTTCGTGGGATTGAGAACCATTACTTCGGGTTCAATCTCGGCATGCGCTATAACTTTGTCCGACCCGGCAGCCGGTTCGTTCCTTATTTTTCGGGCGGTGTCGGCACGGGCTGGATCGACAGTCATCCGGAAATTCCCGGCGGACAGGGCCAGGATTTTACGTTCAATATTTTATCGGCTGCCGGCATCTCCTACAGCGTCAACGATCATTGGAAAATAAACGTCGGAGCGCTTTACCAGCATCTGTCCAATGGAGGACAAACCGATCCTAATCCAAGCCTGAATCTTTTCGGACCGCAGGTCGGCGTGAATTATTCGTTTTAGTGTGCCTTTGTCATGTTGAGCGAAGCGAAACATCTCTGGTCCTCGCTTTGGCCTCAGTGAAAAATGATCAGAGATTCTTCTCCCGCGACTGCGGGATCAGAATAATAGGTTCATGAATCCGCCCATTGAAAACGTTCTCGTAATCAGGCGCAGTTTGTTTGATGAGCTTGGCGCCTTCCAAGGACTCAATTTCGAACCGGAAAAATATTTGGACGCGATTCTTTCGCGTGGAAGCAACTTTTTCATTCCACGTCCCCAAGCTGAGAGTAATCCCGACTACAAGCAGATCATTCCCTACGTACTAATCGTCTTTCAAAATACTGTGCTTCATTACGTGCGCGGTAAGAAGGCCGGCGAGCAACGGCTGATCGCCAAAGGCTCAATCGGTATAGGCGGTCACATGAACGAAACCGATGAATCGCTCTTCGCCATGGACGAGCAGGCGTACCGCGCGGGCGTAGAACGCGAAGTGAACGAGGAAATCAACATCGATACTGCATTCGAAGATCAAATCATTGCTCTCTTGAACGACGACTCCACCGAAGTAGGACGCGTTCATCTGGGCATCGTGCACATGTTCAAACTGAAGGAGCCGAAGGTGCAGAAGCGTGAGGCGATGATTACTGGCCTGACGTTTCTGACAAAAGAAGAGTTAACGGGTCGTCGCGCATCCTTGGAAAGCTGGTCGCAGATTTGCGTGGACTCGCTCGACCGTTTACTGCTGTAGCCCGCTTGCCAAGGGAAGCGGAGCTCTAAGTTAATTAGCCCCTGGTGGAGCTGAGCCTGCAGGTGGAGCTGAGCCTGCAGGTGGAGCTGAACTTGCAGGTGGAGCTGAAGGTGGAAGTGAAGCTGCAGGTGAAGGTGGAGCGGCAGGTCCGGGTCCCAACTGCTCGCTCTGCTTCACAAATCCGATCGTGTCGATCTGCCAACGGCCGACCGGATGCGAAATGCTGAGGTCAAAATCGGCGTATCTTGCCGCGTAATTTATCCGCGCGTGGAAGGCACCGTGCGGCTCGAAAAATTGCGATTGAAATTCCATTTGGCCCTGCAGATCAATCGCGCCGACAGGCGCTCCCATCTGAACAATTTCGTTCATAAATTCCTGCTGCGCCGAGACTGGGAAATTCATGCGCGCCTGCGGGCTTAGATGCGAGCCGAAAAAATTAACGTCGTGCCGGACTACAATTTTCTGTAATGCTTCGTTGGCGAACTCTTTCCCTTCCTTGGCCATCTGCTGCTTCGTAGAGTTGAGCCACCAATAACCAATACCCAATAACACCAGTACGATGACCAAAATGGCCACGACTTGGCCCGATGATTTCAATTGAGGATTTAATTTCATTTTGCTTTTGTCAGTAACCAAAACCGAGGCCTTTTACCACATTCCCGTCGCGGATCAATACGCCATGGCTTTGCATTCCGGTGTAAGTGCCGAAGCGATTTCGAGCGTTTATTTTAAAGTTAACCAGATATCCATAAAGAGGCTTGTCTTGTGTGCCCAGGTTCGCCGCTTTCGGCTCGCCATTCCATTCAATGTGCGCGCTCTCCGCATCGATCAATTGTGTCGCGAGCCATTTCGTCACGATCTCCTTGTAGTTCGTGGGATATGGTCCGTACAGCTGTGTATCCGCTGGCTTGGTTTCCGCGCTTAAGTTCCGAACAGCGCACAGGCCCACCAAGAGCGTGCAAAACAGCAACACGGGCGCTTTCATGTTTCGATCTTCTACTTCGGCATGCGGTTGTCGAGCCTAATGAAACGACATTGGTTTGTTCAAGTCGCGAAAGTCTTTCCCGGATGTTTCAGGCGGGATCGGCTGGTTGCCATCACAAATGCGCGGCATAACACTGCTTTCTTTTTGAGCGTGCCTTGCTATGGCTGTGCTAGTGACCAAACATTTGATTACTCTAGCGCTCGCCGCCTCAATCTCGGTCGCCTTGATGGAGATTTCTGCCCAGGAGACTCCCGCACAAACAGCCTCACCTGCGATCGCGGGGACACTTAGTTCGCTGGAACGCGCTGCCGGGGTCACCGACCCCGGCTACAGTTCGCCTGCGGTCGTGGCAGATACAAAATCAGTCGATCCAGCCGCCGCGACAAAAGCGTGGCTGGCTACTGTCCCACGAGATCAACGAGAAAAGTCGGACGCCTACTTTGAGGGCGGTTACTGGTTGCTTCTTTGGAATTTTCTACTCGTCGCCGCAATTTCCATTTTTCTCCTCGAATCACGAATCTCGGCGCGGTTGCGCGATTTCGCCGAACGCGCTGCCAAGCTAAGAAGTATCCAAGTCGCCTGCTACGCAATTCCATACTTTCTGATCGTCGCTACACTTAGTTTTCCACTCAATCTGTACGAACATTTTTTTCGCGAACATCAGTACGGATTTGCTACACAGAGTTTTCTTCCATGGTTTCACGAACAGTTAATTGGCTTCGGCCTCACGATAATCGGCGGCACGATATTATTGATTGCTCTCTACACCGTGTTTCGACGAACACCCCGGACGTGGTGGATCTGGGGAACCGGCGTCGTGGTCATCTTCCTGTTTGTCGTGGTGTTTATCGCACCCCTGTTCATCGAGCCGTTCTTTAATACGTACAAATCTCTGACAAACGCGGAAATCAGAGACCCGATCCTGGCAATGGCCCGAGCGAACCAAATTCCGGCAAAGCAAGTTTTTGAAGTTGACGCATCACGTCAGACCACGCGGGTAAGCGCAAACGTTTCTGGAGTCCTCGGCACAACGCGGATCGCGCTCAATGATAATCTGCTCAAACAATGCACACTCCCGGAAATTCGCATGGTGATGGCACACGAGATGGGCCATTACGTTCTCAATCACGCCGCGAAGCTGCTGACTTATTTTGGAATTTTCATCCTCATAGGATTCGCGCTTACTCGTGTTTTCTTCGACGCAGCCGTGAAGCGTTGGGGGATCAGATGGCGCGTGCGTGGCATTGCTGATCCAGCCGGACTGCCGCTCCTAGTTTTGATCTTGAGCACATTGCTTTTCATCGTCACGCCACTTCTTAATACCGTGGTGCGCGTGACGGAACGAGAAGCGGATGCTTTCGGAATCAACACCTCACGCGAGCCGGACGGCATGGCGAAAGCAGCGCTCAAACTCGGCGCTTATCGGAAGCTCGATCCGACGCCGCTCGAAGAATTCATCTTTTTCGATCATCCAAGCGGGCGCGCCCGCATCCGCATGGCGATGGATTGGAAAGCGGCAAACCTCCCTACTGGCGAATCGCCTGCAACAGAGACAATGCCACCGGATCGACGGTAACGGTCCGTTGAAATTAGGGGCTATCAGCTATCAGTAGCCGCCCGCGCGGTGCGTCGTCGTTGTTGTTGTCGTGCCTGTCGGGGCAGGTACCGCCGTCGTCACAGTGGTTTGACGCGTCGTGGTCGTGGTTGCCTCTGGTTCACTGGAACAGGAGGCCAACATCAAGCCAACGATTGAGAGCGCAGAACCAAGTATGATTGCTTTTTTCATAGGGTGAATTGTTTCTCAAAAAACAATTCGCCACAAGTGGCTTCTCCAGACGTATTAAAGCGGCGAATTCTTCTTTTTGGCGACAGGTAGGTTAACATACTGTCCTGACTGTGCGTCTTTAACGGCGAGTTTTGATTCTGTTTTTCGCGCTATCTCTAAGCATCGCCTTCTCGAGAACGGTCGGCGCTGGTGATTGGCCACAAAATTACATTGTACACAAAAACTCCGAATCGCCCGATGGTCGCTATGGAGTGCTCGTGTTGTCACACGAAGCTGCGGTTGACCAGGATCAGACAGAGGGAAACACCATCTTCCTGGCAGATTTGCAGACACGACAGACACTCGGCGAAATCCGCGGAAGAGATTATTTCGAGGGACAAAATCATCGCGATCTGGGAGTCGCCTGGGCACCTGACTCAACCGCATGCGCGCTCGATTACGACGGAAGATATGGGCTTGATTCGGTTTTCGTTTTGGAATTGAATGGCGAAAGCTTTCGCCAGATCGACATCGGCAAGCACATTCAAAAAACGCTGAAGCGGCTGTTCGACGGAGAAGTGAACGCGTACTTTCGGTTCGGCTCCGACCAAAAGCTTAAGGTGCGAGCACTCAGCTACACGAATCCGAAGCAACGCCCGACCAGCCGAGCAACTACGAGACGTTTCAGGGCACGTTTGATCTAAAGTCAGGCAATTGGATCAGTCCTGCGCACGGAAAATCAATTCCGAACAAAACGACGCGCTTCAAACCGAGTACGACGACAATTTCGTCAAGCACATGATCGTTGTTGCGGACCCCGCGCAAGCGCCGGAGGACTTTACCGGGTCGGTGTTTTCATCTGAAGAAGAAAAAGCGGACGCTCTCGATAAAATGATGAACGATGTTGATCAGGCTGTCCGATCTGTTTTGTCACTCGACCGTTTTTCCAAAGTGAAGCAGAGCAGGTCGCGTGGCTTAAAACCCGGGATGCAGCGCATTCGATTGAAGAGAAATCGAAGCTCACCGAAAACAGAATTCGAGCCTTACAAGGTCTGCTTTGGTAATGTTAATCCAAATCGATCTTTGCTCGCTGCTTCTTTAGCTCTCCGCGTTTGCGTTTTCGCTCCAAAATCTTCTTCTTAAGCGCAGCCGGACGGGGCGATTTTCTCCGGCGCGCCCTTTCACGCTCTGCAATTTCCGCAGCGCGGCGCTCTTGGCGAGCGCTCTCAATCGTATCGAGCAATCGTTCCCGCGCCAGCTTGCGGTTTACTGCCTGTGAGCGCGAATCCTGCACGGTGACACTGATGCCGCTTGGGCAGTGACGCAGCGTTACGGCAGTTGCAACCTTGTTCACATTTTGACCGCCAGGCCCTGAAGATCGGGCAAACGTCTCCTCGAGATCGACATCGTGAATACCAAGTCGCGCCATGCGCTCGGCGACGGAGTCCTTTTTCATTTTGGACAGAATTAACAGAATGGCACAAAACTTACTCCGATACGATTCTGTCAATTTTGTGAATTCTGTCTAACTCCGCTTCTGAATTTGGTTCCGCTGAGAGGGGCAAGCAGAATGCTCGTCATTCTAGCACAAATTCTGGCACACCGATGCGCTAGACTCCTAATGCGCCATCGACTTTTGCACTGCCGGCGACGAAAATGCCGGGGCCGCACGCGACCCGCGGTTGCCAGAACACGACCGGTGATTCAAGTCTGCGTTAATCCATCCGTCCAACGCGTGAAAACGAAATGAGCGAGCGCCCGGCATGGAAAAATGCTTGACCAGCAGGTTGCAACGGCACGCGGCACACGGCACCGTATTACAGATTCAATAAAACAAAAGGCCGCTTTCATTTTGTTATTGCAAATAAAACGAAAGTGTGCTTTCATTTTATCAATGTCGCAACCTGCACCCGAGCGTTGGATCGAACTCCTCAGCGATGAAGACCTCACCTTCGTGAAGCGATTCATCCTCACGTCAGGTTCACTCAAGGAACTCGCTACTGCCTACGGCATCACCTACCCGACCGTCCGTCTGCGTCTCGACCGGCTCATCGAGAAAATCAAAGTCTTCGACAAGAACGACACCGCCGACGACTACGAGCGGCTGCTCCGCGGGCTCTACGCCGAGGGCCGTTTCGATGCGTCCACCTTTCACCAGCTCCTCAAACACTACCAACAAGAATAGAACCCCAACCATGAAAACGATCCTCCTCCTCCTCACTGCAATCCTCTTCACCGCCGCCGCGCGCGCCGACGAGCAGGTGATCTCAACCTTCTCGTGGAAGGAACTCGCCGACGCCGGCAAGCTCACCGCGGGCACGCTCACCGGCGCACCGGACAATGCGCTCAAAGTCGAGAATCGCGGCCCAGGCGCGATGAGCGCGACCGTGCTGACCATCGTGCAGCCGAAAATCACCACCGATTTCTACGCCGTCACCGGCGAAGTGCGCTACGACAACGTTGAGGGCAACGGCTTCCTGGAAATGTGGAGCCACTTCGGCGAAACGGCGGCGTATTTTTCCCGCACGCTCGGTTTGGCCGGACCGATGGCGAAACTCACGGGCACTTCCGACTGGCGCGCGTTCACGCTCCCGTTCAACGCGAAGGGCGCGAGTTCGCGGCCAAGCAAGCTAGTGGTGAACGTCAAGCTTCCGGGCAAAGGCAGCGTCTTCCTGCGGAATCTCAAGCTCGTCCAGAGCACGAGCTTCGACGGCGCCGCGACGCAGACCGGCGGTGGGTGGTCAGATCGAACCGCCGGCATCGTCGGCGGCGTCGGCGGCGCGCTCATCGGTTGCCTTGGCGCGCTAATCGAGTGCCTCGCGGCGCGGGGCAAGGCGCAACGCTTCGTCGTGAATGCCGTGCGCGTGCTGATCGGCGCCGGCGTGGCATTCGCGCTGGGCGGGCTTGCCGCCGTCGCGCTGCGGCAGCCGTACGGAGTGTGGTATGCGTTCCTGCTGCTCGGCGTGCTGGTGGTGATGATCTTCCCGTTTCGTCTCCGCCGTTATCAGGATCGCTACCGCGAATTTGAACTGCGGCGGATGACATCGATGGACGCGACGGCACGATGAGCCGCTCACACGCGCGGGATAAGAGGCAGGCTATTGAGTGTCCGGTGTAAATGCCTCACCGAGCACACAGTAAAATGACAACGTCGTCTCACGCGGACCGTCTGGGTTGTCGAGTTCAGCTCGCCTCATCGATTGTGGAGCGGACTCGTGCCAAGTGAACAAAGGAGTCTTTATCCCCTGCGTCGTCCCCAATTTTGCCCCAATTCATAGGCTTTTTCTGATCAGCGGCGTATTGCGTTTGCAAACCCATGTAGAACGCGACTAATAGCGAATTACTTGAGCACACCCTCTTCGGAAATGTCAGAATCGCCAGACACGCATCACGGATACGAGGCGCCCCCAAATGATGCCTCGTGCTCGTGAACAGCTTAGCCAGCGAAAATCCTGAACTTAGTTGGCCGCACTTGACGAATTAGACGGTCTTTTCGTGCGCTTTCGTGCGCGTCATCTCGCGCCCGATAAAATCGCTGATTCTAACGATTTCCCCTCGTGAAATCGCATTTGCGAGGGTGCCGATGATGGGATTCGAACCCATACCCCGCCTTCGCGGGAACGGATTTTAAGTCCGTTGCGTCTACCATTTCGCCACATCGGCGCGGCGTTATGCATTTTAAGCTTTTATTCAACCGGCGAAAATGAATTCATCCGCGATTCAGCAGAAGGCCTTGAAAGCGGCACGTTAGCACTCGACGAGCCGTTCTTTACTCACAATCGCGCTCTTTTTTGTTTGCCATGACATTCGAAGGAAAATTCAAAGGTGAGTGGTGCCGTGGTTGCCGCTGCCGCGATGCAAAGAGGCGCAAATTGTGACGGTCGTGAGCTTCGCCGTCGAGCAGACCACGGTCGGATCAAGGCACCTTGGTCAGGATCTTCTCCATCTCGGAGGTCGTGAACGCTCGCATCGTCTGCGTGCGAATGTTGCCCAGCAGATCAGCAGCCAGCAACACACTGGCGGCCGTCTCGTCGTCAGGAGCCTCGAAGACGCAAACCTGGTCATATTGACCGAGCGTCCAATACATCTGCTTGATGTTTACTCCCATCGACTGCACCTTGGCGGCCCAGTCGGCCACCCGGTGGGTTGTCTCCTTGGCGGCTTGGATACCCTTGTCGGTAAACTGCACCAAACTAATGTACGTCGGCATAATGTTACTCCTTCAGGTAAAGTCGGTTTCGGTCGAACGAATATGGATGGAATTTAAAGACTGCTGACAGAAATGACGAGGCAAAATTGTCCACTTAGTATCGATCCTAAATGCTGATCCCTTCTTCTTTCGAATCTGCGATTCGGGTTTGACACGAAACGCCAGTGACCGTCCGCGCCAGCCAAATCTCGCCGTAAGCCCGCGTCCGATCACGCGTAGCAATTCGTGATCGGGAATAATGGGGATCTGAGCGGAAACTCGGTCGGGAATGGCCGATTTTACACAAGCGGCCGATGCGAAGCAATTCTGAGGAACACGCGCGTCCCGCGTGTCTGGGAGCACAGGCTGCCAGCCTGTAGTTGCCGGCAGCCCTGCCGACAGCATCCTGACACACGCAATGCTGAGGCCACGCGATTTCCCTGGTCTCGGCAAGCTGCCCCAGATGTGCAGGCTGGCATCCTGCGCTCCCCAGACGCAAAAGCCGATCAGTGAGCGCTCTTTTCCAGCGCTCTAATTTCTTTCTTCAGCAACGCGCCGACGCGATGTCGCGCCAGATACACCTGTCCGACATTCACTCCCAATCGCTCGGCAACTTTTTGTGCCGGCCATTCTTTGCGCACGTAACAGTCGAAGATTTGAAATTGTTTCGGCTCGATTTTCTTTTTCACGCGCGCGATTGCGGCTTCGAATAAATTCTCTTCCATTCCGTTTCCCACAGCGCATCAAGATCGACGATCCGCGAATCGGGGACGCGCTCGATTGTCGCCGTTGCGCGATCATCCGATGAACGAGCGCACTCGGCATCGCCCGGTTCGCGTTTGCGAAATTGATCGGCGATCCGCCAGCGGGTGATTTGCAAGAGCCAGCCTTTGAACGAGCCGATTGCCGGATCGTATTTCAACTTGTCGACGTTTTTGGCGACGGTGATCACCGTTTCCTGCACGACTTCCTCTGCTTCCGCATCGGTCAGACCCGATTTGCGCGCCGCGGAGTAGATCAACTTCCAGTAAGTATCGAAAAACTCCTGCCATCGCTCGCGATCGTCCCAATTCGCGAGTCGATCCACCAAACTGCGACGCGTGGCCAGTAACCCACCAGTCTTCATGTAGATCTTTCATGTCAGCTTTGCCCCTAGGAATAATTACTATCGATTTAGTGAAAGATTCCTGCTGAACTTGCGTATTTCTGCCTATGAATACAAGCGCACTCATCACCCAAGCACTTCACCTTGCTGCTCGACCGTTTCTGCTTCTCTTCAGCTTCCTGAAGAAGGTCGCTGTTGCGATCCTCGGCCGGGTCCAATGGAGTCCGCCGCGCTGGCTTTCACAAAGCCGCGCCGCCTTCTCCGGTTTCAATCGGGCTCATCCCCTCATCACAGCTTCCGGAATCGCCGCCATCCTTCTGCTCTCCTGCGGGGCTGCCTGGACGTGGCATTGGTATCAACATCGGCCAAAGCCGCGCTATGTCACCGTTAAGATCGACCCGATTCCAGTAACGAAACTGGAGAAAGACTTAACCTTTCCCACGGTTGATGTCCGATTCAGCGAGTCGGCGGCGCGCTTGGAGGATTTGAAAAAAGTGCCGGTGCCGGGCGTCCGGCTCGATCCCCCATTACCCGGCAAGTGGATGTGGGCCACTGACAAACATCTGTTTTTCAAACCAAGTGAAGACTGGCCAGCCGATCAAAAATTCAAAATCATTTTCGACAAGAAATTTTTCCCGCCACACGTTTTAGTGGAGAGCCGCGTTTACGAATTCACGACGCCGCCCTTTGAGATCGCAATCAAAAACCTTGAGCTTTATCAGGATCCAGCCGATCCAACCCAACGCCAGATCACGGCGACGCTCGAGCTTACACACGCAGTCGAGCCTGGTGAATTAGAACGACATCTCCAACTGTTGATGATTGGCGGATCGACAATTTTTCCGCCTAACGATCCGGCGCCGCATTTTGCTCTCACTTACGGATTGCATAAGCGCATTGCCTATTTGCGCAGCTCGAATGTGACGTTGCCAGAGGATAAGGAGGACTTCTTGAAGCTGGAGCTGAGCAAGGGTGTCCGAACCGCGCAAGGCGGAGCGGAAACCCGCGAAGCGAGGGAGCAAAAGCTGCGCATCCCGTCAACCGGGACCGCCTTTCAGATCGATTCCATCGCGGCGACCATCGCGCGCACAAAGAATGGCGAACCGGAACAAGTTCTGGTTTTAACTACGACGGCCGATATCAGTAGTAGCGAACTAGGGAAGGCCATTCAGATCCGTCTGCTGCCGAAACGCGAAGCCGAAAAGACCAAAGAAACCGACTCGGAAAGTTCCGGTTCGGGAACAGCTGATGAAAGTAATTCAAACGACGAAAGCACGCGGAGCGCCAACTCGGAAGAGGACGAGTCGGATGAGACGACAGAACCAGAAGGCTCAAAGTGGCAAAGTCCGACAGATGTGCCGGACGACGTTCTCGAGCAAGCCAAGCGGATCGAATTCACGGTTGTGCCCTCGGAAAAGGCGCAAGATCGCCAACACGCTTTTAAGATACGGGTCGAATCGGAGGGCGAGCTTTACGTCCGCGTCGCGAAAGGAGTGCGCGCCTTTGGTAACTATCCACTAGCGGAAGACTACAACGCGATCGTGGCAGTGCCGCAGCTGCCGCGCGAAGTGCAGATCGAAGGTCAAGGCGGTTTGCTCGCGCTCAACGGCGACCGAAAATTGTCGATCCGCTCACGCGCTCTGGCGGGGATCGAATTCGAAGTCGCGCGTGTTGCTACCACTCAAATCAACCACCTCGTCAGCCAGACCCAGGGGAAATTCGAAGACCCAGAATTTCGCGATTCACATTTATTCAATCAGGAAAATATTTCGCGGATTGCGCTGGAGCAGCAGCCAATTGCGGTCGAAGACAAATGGAAAGCGAATTATTCGGCGTTCGATTTTTCCGAGCATCTTCGCAAACCGGCAGACGGCGGAAGCGAGCGCGGCCTTTTCTTTCTTACCGCGCGCGGCTGGGACCCGGCGAAAAAGAAACCGATCACCTCGGTTAGCGACAGCAGATTTCTTCTCGTCACCGACATCGGAATTTTGACGAAGAAAAATACTGATGGCAGCAGCGACGTCTTTTTGGTGTCCATCAAGAATGGACAGCCGGTCAACGGCGCGACCGTTGACATTCTGGGTAAGAACGGCGTGCCGATCCAGACGGCCACAACAGGAGCAGATGGTCATTGCGCGTTTCCATCGGTCGAAAAATCGGAGCGTGAAAAAACACCGGTGGCATTTGTCGCACGGAACGGCGACGACATCGCTTTCATGCCGTTCGCGCGTGAAGACCGCGTCCTGAATTTCTCGCGCTTTGAAATTGAAGGAGCGCAGAACCTCCCGCCGGAAGGTCTCGATGCCTTCGTTTTCACCGAACGCGGTGTGTACCGACCGGGAGATGAAATTCACATCGGCCTGGTGGTGAAACAGCGCAGCTGGGGTGGCAATCTCAAAGGTTTGCCAATTGAAACCGAAGTGCTCGACGCGCGCGACCTGCGGGTCCAGACAAAGAAGCTCACATTGCCGGAAACGGGATTCACTGAACTGAGCTACCAAACGGCCAATGAATCGCCGACCGGCCTTTACACATTCAATGTTTACCTGATCAAAGATAACAGGCGCTCGAGTCTGCTTGGTTCCGCCACCGCGCAAGTGAAAGAGTTCCTGCCCGACCGCATGAAAATCGAGACGCGCCTTTCCAAAGGCGCGCCGCGCGGCTGGATTCGTCCCAAGGAAATGCAGGGATTCGTCGCCCTGGCCAACCTTTATGGCACACCGGCCACCGATCGGCGTGTGACCGGCAAGGTTGAGCTCACGCCTTCTGCATTTTCATTTCCGGAATTTCGCGACTTCACTTTTTTCGATCCGCTGTTTGACGAAAACAAAAATCAGCAAGAGCAAACAGTCGATCTCGGCGAGCAGAAAACTGACGGTGAAGGCCACGCCGCTTTTGACCTGCAACTGGAACGCTTCGCAGACGCGACCTACGCGATGCGATTCATCGCTGAAGGCTTCGAAGGCGAAGGCGGGAGGAGCGTCATGGGGGACGTTGGCGCGCTTGTCTCCGCTCTGCCTTACGTGATCGGCTACAAAGCCGACGGCGATCTCCGTTACATCGATATGAACAAGCCGCGCGCGATCGATCTGGCCGCAGTCGATCCACAACTGAATCGCATCGCCGTCGAGAACGTCACCCTCAACCTCATCGTGCAGGAATACGTTTCCGTGCTGAAGAAACAGGAGAATGGCAATTACGTTTATGAGTCGGTGCTGAAAGAGCGACCCGCGAAATCGGAAAAAATCTCAGTCGCATCCAGTGGGTATCATTACGCGCTTCCAACCGATGAACCCGGCAATTATGTGCTCGAGCTGCGCGACGATCAGAATCGCATTTTAAGCAAGTTGCGCTTCTCAGTCGTGGGTCACGCCGCAGCTGCCGGTGCCCTGGAGAAAAATGCTGAGCTGGAGATCAAACTTAACGCCAAAGAGTACAAAGCCGGCGATGAAATCGCGGTGAGTGTGACGGCGCCCTACAGTGGTTACGGGCTCATCACGATCGAGCGCGAAAAAGTTTACGGTTACACCTGGTTTCAAACGAACACGGCGAGCAGCATTCAGCGCATTCGTTTGCCTCAAGGTTTTGAAGGCAGCGGTTATGTGAATGTCGCGTTTGTCCGTGCGCTCGATTCCAAGGAAATTTTTGTGAGCCCGCTCAGTTATGGCGTCGTCCCCTTCACCGCCAATATCGAAAACCGCAGGCTAAAGATCGATCTACAAGCCGCGGCAAAAGCCAAGCCGGGCGAACCTTTGCACATCGGCTACAAAACCGATCGTCCGAGCAAGATCGTCATCTTCGCAGTCGATCAAGGAATTTTGCAGGTGACGGATTACAAGACGCCGAATCCGTTGGCCTATCTCTTTCGGAAATGCTCTCTCGGTGTTGAGACGGCGCAGATTGTCGATCTTATCATTCCAGAATTTTCTTTGCTGCGTTCTCTCTCCGCCTTTGGCGGCGACGGCGAAGGAGCACAGCGATTGAATCCGTTCAAGCGCGTCACAGAAAAACCGGTCGTGTTTTGGTCTGGCATTATCGACGCCGACGCGACTACTCGCGAAGTTGTCTATGATGTGCCCGACTTTTTCGACGGCACGTTAAAAGTAATGGCCGTCGGTGTTTCCAACGACGCTGCCGGATCGGCCGACCGCGACGCACTCATTCGCGGACCTTTTGTCATTACGCCAAGCGTGCCGGTGCTGGCTGCTCCTGGTGACGAATTTGAGGCCGGCGTGACGGTCGCGAATAATGTAGAAGGTTCCGGCGCAGACGCTGAAATCGAGTTGCGCGCAGAGACGTCCCCGCATTTGTCGATCTTGGGAACGGCAACGCAAAAATTGCGAATCGCCGAAGGACGCGAGCAAAGCGTGAAGTTACGGTTACGTGTCAACGACGTGCTCGGCTCTGGCGAAATCAAATTTGTGGCCAGCCGTAGTGGAATCGAAACCCGTCGGCGCGCTACGCTGAGCATTCGTCCGCCAGTTCCCTATACGACTGATGTTCGCAGCGGGAATTTCAAAAAAGGAAGCGCTGATATTCAGATTACACGTGCGATTTATTCTGAGTTTGCCAAGCGCGAAGCGGCCGTCGCCGCAGTCCCGCTTGGTCTCGCGCACGGTCTTTACGTTTTTCTAAAAGATTTTCCCCATGGTTGTAGCGAGCAGATCACGAGCGGCGCGTTCTGCCGGCTCCTGCTCGCAGATGAAGCCGATTTCGGGCTCAGTCGGGCAGAAGTGAATGCTCAGCTTGAAAAAGTCTTTGGAATTTTGCGACGTCGGCAAAACGACCAGGGCGCGTTCGGTTATTGGGCGCCGGAAACTGATGAGAAGATCAGTTTCAATTCCGTTTACGCGATGGACTTCCTGAGCGCCGCGAAAACAGCTGGCTTCGCTCCACCGGCGGACATGTTTGCGAGCGGCTTGCGCTATTTGCAAAAGATGGTTGGGCGCGAACCTTCGACCCTGGCAGACGCGCGCACCGTCGCCTACGCGATTTACGTCCTCACGCGCGAAGGCGTTGTTACGACCAATTACATTCTTAATCTGCGCGATTACCTTGAACAGCATCAGACAGATCTCTGGGAGAACGATATCACCGGTGTTTATCTCGCCGGCGCGCTGAAGCTTCTGCACAAAGACAAAGACGCGGAAGATTTGATCGCCGCTTATAAGATCGACAAGGGATCGACCCGGGATTACGACGACTTCTGCCAACCACTCGGATCAAACGCGCAATATATCGCCGTACTCGCGCGCGCGTTTCCCGAGCGACTGAAGAAAATCTCAGGCCAGGAATTCGAGCAAATTCTCCAACCGATTGGGCGCGGCGAATTCAACACGCTTTCGGCCGCCTACGCGGTTTCGGCGCTAAAATCGTACTCACATATGATCGCAAAAAAGCTGCCGGACCTCAGTATTGCAGAAATCCATCGCGACAAGCGCGAAGTTGCGCTAACAAGCGGGGCGAAGTTGCTGCAACGGGCAGCTTTTTCCAAAGATGCGGTTGCGCTCCGCTTTAAAATCGCGGGAGCGCTCAACGGTCCTGGAGCATTTTTCCAGGTAGTCGAAGCTGGATTTGATCGACATGTGCCGGCACAACCGGTCACCGCTGGATTGGAAGTTTATCGTGAGTTACTCGACAAGAATGATCAGCCGGTAACGCAGACGAAACTGGGCGAGCCGATTCATGTTCGTCTACACGCTCGAACTGTGCGCGATGAACCGGTCACCAATGTTGCCATCATCGATCTGCTGCCGGGCGGATTCGAAGTTGTCGGCTCATCGCTGCAACCAGGCGTTTCAACAATTCCCAGCGTCGATTATGTCGATGTGCGCGAAGATCGCGCCGTGTTTTACGCGACCGTGTCGAGCCGCACGCTCGAGATCAATTATCAGATTAAATCGTCTAATCGCGGTCAGTTTACCGTACCGCAGATTTTCGCCGAGTCGATGTACGAGCGAAATGTGAAGGGCCGCGGGGTTGGCGGAAAGATCAGCGTCACAGAATAGGTCCTGAACTGGCCGAAATGAAAACGCGTGTCATCCCGAACGAAGAGAGGGACCTCTCACAGGGTGATGGAACACACTCGCCAGGAGGCGTGATCAATACTTCGTCGGCGAGGTCCTTCGCTCCGCTCAGGATGACCGTGTTGATAGCAAATCGTTACAAGAAGACGCTGCTCGCTTTCTCACTTGTTTGCACGTGCACCGCTGCAACCTGGCTTGCGCTGGCCAAGCCGCCACTGCTCGAAGGCATTTCGTTTTCCCAATGCGTGCGCGATCGCAATGGAAAATTGCTTCGTGTCACCCTCACAACCGATCAGAAATTTCGGGTCTGGACATCTTTGCCAGACATTTCGCCAGCGCTAGTTGATGCGACCGTCCGATTTGAAGACAAATATTACCGGCACCATCCGGGCGTTAACCCGGTCGCGTTATTACGCTCGGCACTTAACCTCGGCGCCGGTGGCGCACATAGCGGCGCGTCGACCATTACGATGCAACTCGCCCGGTTGCGTTATCATCTGTGCACACGCACGCTCGGCGGAAAGTTCGTTCAAATCGTTCGCGCTCTCGAACTGGAGCGGCATTACTCAAAGGCTGAAATTCTTGAAGCTTATCTTAATCTCGCGCCCTACGGGCGAAACATCGAAGGCATCGGAGCGGCCAGTCAGATTTATCTCGATAAGCCAGCATCGAGACTAAGCCGACCAGAAGCAGTCGCGCTCAGCGTCATTCCACAAAGCCCGAGCCGCCGTGCGTTGTTTGCCGATCGGGATAACCACTCGCTCGATTCGGCGCAGAGCCATTGGTACGACCGCGCCAAAATCAATAGGGAATTCTCCGTGCGCTTGTTCAGCGCACGCGCGCAACGGGAATGCAAATTTCTCGCGCCGCACTTTGTTCAGCAGATCGTCGCCACCGAGAAGGACCGCCGGGAAATCGTCACCACTCTGGATTTGGCGAAGCAGCAGTTAATCGAGCGCCGGATCGCCGATTATATTCAAACAAATCGCAATCGCGGAATTCAGAATGCTGCCGCTCTGCTCGTCGATACGCGTACGATGGATGTGCTAGCACAAATCGGCTCGGCCGATTTTTTCAACGCCGACATTAATGGTCAAGTTGATGGAACGCGCAGTCCCCGTTCGCCCGGTTCAACTCTAAAACCATTCGTCTATGCGCTCGCCCTGCAGCAGGGACTGATTCACCCATTGTCGATCCTGTCGGACGCACCGCATAGTTTCGGCGATTACGATCCGGAAAATTTCGATCGCGAATTCGTCGGACCGATCCGCGCGTGCGACGCTCTGGCGCGGAGCCGCAATCTGCCAGCGGTTGAACTCGCATCCCAGTTGCATCATCCCACGCTTTACAAATTTCTCCGCGGCACCGGCGTCAAATTGCCGCGCTCAGAATCGGTTTATGGCTTGTCGCTGCCGCTAGGCGGAGCCGAAGTCACAATGGAAGATCTGGTGCGACTTTACGCAGCGCTCGCTAACAATGGAGAGTTGCGTCCTCTTCGCCGCACATCGCGCGATCCAACCGCTGCGCGAGGTCGGTCGATCATCATGCCGGAAGCTGCATTCCTGACGCTGGAAATGACTAATCTGCCACGGCCCGAAGTTGGCCGCGCATATTCTGACCGGGCCGCGCCGGTTTTTTGGAAAACGGGAACGTCACACGGTTTTCGCGACGCATGGTCAATCGCCGTCTTCAATCATTATGTTCTCGCAGTGTGGATCGGAAATTTTGATGGCCGCGCCAACGGAACTTTTGTCGGACGCATCGCCGCTGCTCCGCTCTTGTTTCAAATCATCGACAGTTTGCGCGCGACCTGGCCGGAGCCGACCCAGCCGCATCTCCCCCCTCCGGGCGCGAATTTGAAACGTGTCTCCTTTTGCGCGGTCTCAGGTGATTTACCTGAGCCGTATTGCACCCAACAGATCGAGGGATGGTTCATTCCCGGAATTTCACCGATCAAACTTTGCGATGTGCATCAGGAAGTGCTCGTCGATGCTGCGAGCGGACTTCGGGTCGCGCGTGATGATGGGACGCGCCAGCTCCGGCGTGAAGTCTACGAATTTTGGCCTACGGAGTTGTTGTCGATCTTTCGCCGCGCCGGAGTGCCGAGGAAATTGCCGCCGCCCTTTTTGCCTGAAACTGATCCGGAACTTGTCGCGCGCACTGGGAATCCTCCGCGGATTATCGCCCCAGCAGCAGGGAACATCTATGAAGTTCTAAATAGCGAGTCGAGTCGCAAACAAGGAATTCCGTTGCGAGCAAAAACAGACGCCGATGTTCGCGAAGTGTATTGGTTCGCCGATAAGACTTTCATTGGAAAATCTGCTGCCAGCGACATTCTTTCCTGGAAATCAGCGCCTGGCCGCTACCAACTGACCGCGCTGGACGATCACGGCCGCTCCGGTTCGTGTTCTGTCACTGTGCGCTGAGTGCTTGACAAAGCGCAGCGCAAATTGCTTCGGGAGACCGCACACAGGGTAACCCATTCCCTTTCGATCTTTCACTTTTCAAAGCAGATAAATTACGCCGGTGGAAACGCAGCGAAGTGAGCAGCTTTCACTTTTTGCTCAGCCACGGCTCGGCCGACCTCCTGCATTTCGCCGATATGATCAACCGAATCCATTTGCTGGACGTGCACCGGATTGATGTGCTCAAGGCCAAGCGCATTCAAGCCTTCGCTAGAAAGCTCGGCATTGTAGCGCGCATAAGTGAACAGCTTCGGCACATTCGGAATACCTTGCCCGATTACCGCACCAACCTCACGATCCAATAAATCTCCAATAAGACATTTCCCAAAAATACGGCAGAGAAAATCCTGCTCGTGCAGCGCTGCGGCCATGAGTGCGGAGGGAATCGTGCTCGCATTGTAGATCAGATTCATTTCCTCCGGACTCAAATTGCTATTCGCATTAGCGCTTGCGCCGGTGCCGACTGAAATAAGGAGCATTTTCTCCTCGCCAGTCGGCCAAAGCAAGCGGTACGGCTCGCTCGTCGCCATCAAAAAAAGTTGAAAGCCGGGATTATTATACATGGTTACTCCGCCATCCACGAAGATGAAGTCGCGACCGATGTGGATAACCTCCGGCGGAAAATAAGTTGGCGCCGCGGTGCTAGCGCGCACAAGCTGCCAGAGGGGCAACTTTAAATTGCAGCCGGGGCGAGTGAGATCGTTATATTTTGCTGCGGGGTTGTTGGTCAGTGGCCATGGTGAATCGGTCGTTGCGTTGCGAAGCACCATCATTAGCAGCGTGTGGAGCTTCTCGGATCCCAAGGTGGTTTCCTCGCCAATCAGATCGCGCAGCATATCGGAGAGCTTGTCGCTCTCGAATTGTGTACGAAAGCGCTCCCAAAGGCGCGCCTTGTGAAACATCTCTGCGCCACTCCGAAGATAAAAATCTCGCACCCCATCGGCGCTACATCCGAGCGCGATGAGTGTCGCGATAATCGCTCCCGTGCTGGTGCCGGCGACATAATCAAAATAATCCGCGAGGACGAGCTTTGGATTCCCACTACTCTTGCGCAGCTCCGATTCTATCCGCGCAAGGATTTCAATGCTGATGATTCCGCGAATCCCTCCGCCGTCGCATGCGAGCAGTTTCCGCGGACCGCTCTTCTCCAATTTGTCGCGGTAACTCATTGTGATCGATAATGGGCTTTCGCGTTGGATCGGCGCAAGTCCAATTGGTCGATTCATCTTGAATTGACATGCCCGCCCGTACCATCATAGACGGGGAAGAAACGATAAACGAAACAGAAGCCGCAACATGGCTCATGATGTCTTCGTAAGTCACTCGGTAAAAGACAAAGCTGTCGCCGATGCGATCGTGGCGCGCCTCGAGGGAGACTCAGTGACCTGCTGGATAGCACCGCGTGATGTTGTTCCAGGCGCCGATTGGGGCGAATCGATTATCGATGCGATCGAGTCCAGTCGCATCATGATCCTGATCTTTTCCCGGAACGCGGATGCCTCGCCTCAAATCAAACGCGAAGTAGAGCGCGCTGTTAACAAGGGCGTTTACATCATTCCATTTCGGGTTGATGACATCCCGCCCACAAAGTCGCTGGAATATTTCATCTCGACTTCGCAGTGGATGGACGCCTTTTCGCCTCCGTTGGAACGCCATTTGGATAATCTGGCGAAAACGGTCAAGGCAGTGCTGAAGACCCCCCCTTCCCGCCGCAGACGTGCCGGCTCAACCGGAGAAACCATCGATCCCAGAGCCGCCAATTCGTCCGTCTCGGCGTAAATCAATTCTTATCGCTCTCGCAATTACGGCCTTGGTGATTGTGGGTGGCGCCGGATGGTATCTCGTCCAGAAGAAAACGGGTCCTGAAAAACCCGGCATGACTCCGATAGGAAGTTCAACGCCTGTCCCGATAACGCCGGCTGCAGTTACACCGGTCCCGACAGTTGCCGCGACCTCGGTTCCGATCCTAACGACGACATCACCACCAGCACCGACTCCATTTCCGGCTCTAACGACGACGACACCACCACCGATGGCCGCCAACGTGATCAACGATGACGAAGTGCGGGACTTTGTGACTAGTCATTTTCGCGCGGAAGAGCGGGGAGACATCGAATACATGCTTTCGCAATATATCGACTCGTTCAAGTGGGGGCCGGAGCGGAGCGATAAAGCATCCCACCGAAATGAGGTAAGCGAATTTTTCAAGCGGTGGCCTGTTGTCGCCTTCACTGTCGGCGACATTCGTCTTGAGCATTCCGCCGTTCCAGACAGGGTCACAGCTTATTTTGACTACCGATATCTCTACAGAAATCCCACGTCAGGCCAAAGCACTAGCGGGCGCATCAGCCAAGAATGGGGAATTTCCAAAACCTCTGGGGCGCTTAAGATTGTTTCATCTAAAAGTACCGTTCAGCGTGATTCGCCTGGCCCATCAATTACGCCTGGGCGCGGACCATGGCTCTTCCCGGACTCAAGCACTCGTTTTCTGAGTACGGCTGAGCTTTCAAGTCTTAGTGCTGATGATTTATGGCGCGCCCGAAACGAAATATTTGCCCGAGAGGGCTACAAATTCTCGAGTCAACGGGGAATGGATTTGGCCCGTAGGCTGGGCAATTATTATCGCGGTGTCGATGACAATCAGGATCGCGTTTTCAATAGCATGAATCAATATGAGAAGGCCAACGTAAAGCTGATCCAATCAATCGAGAGGGGCCGATAATCGTTGTGCATTACGTCGCCGGTCTTTTGCGCAGAGGGTTGGCTTTCTTCCTAATAAGCCTCCTGGCGTTTCTTGTGGGGAGCCTCTTTTCCACGGAACCGGCTTCTTCACCAAATCAGCGGTTTGAATTCCATGACGATATTCAAGCTCTCGTGCTGAGCTTGCCCGACTCGTTTCATTACGATCAAAAGCTGGTTCCAATCCTCGCCGCCCTTGCGGCAGCCTATCCCAAGGCATTGCAGGCGCTGGAAATTAGGTCGGATCAGCGACTGTTTATATGCCTTGCCGGTCAGAAATTCATTTATGACGACGGGATAACAAAGACATCCGAACAGCGACTCGATCATCCAGATATCAAGGACATGTTCCACGACACCTATCCGCTGGCGAATCCGACCGATCGGTTACCAAAGGACTTTGATCCGGGCCGCTACCGCGTTGATGCCCTTTTTATGGCGCTTTACGGTGATTCCGAATCGGCGGTCGCAAGTAATTGCGTTGTTGCAGAGTTCTGTGGCAACTCGGTAAAATTCAACGCGCGCTACGGCGCAGCCGATGCGCTGCGTGCCGTGTCCGCGGGTCTGACTCCATTGCTGGCACAGAAGCCCGAGATACGATCCTACGTCGACAAGCTCGCCGGCACGTTTAATTGGCGCAAGGTCGCCGGCACCGAGAGCCTAAGCAATCACTCCTTTGCTACTGCCATCGACCTTAACGTAAAGAAAGCGGCCTATTGGCGCTGGGTGCCGCCGAGCCAACTAGAAACCTTTTCGCGAAAAAATTGGCCGACTGAAATAATCGAGACGTTCGAGCGGCAGGGTTTCATCTGGGGCGGTAAATGGTGGCATTTTGATACGATGCATTTCGAGTATCGCCCCGAAATTATCGCTTACGCGAAATCTGCGATGACATCAGCTCCAAAGGACAAGTCAGGGCATTAGCGGCATAGCATTCGGCGCAGCTCGTCTCTTAATTTTTCAGCAGCATCATCGAGATGAAATAATGCGGTGCGGCCAGAGCGTGCGATCTCACTCACTTCGGCAGATTTCGCGCAGTGACGGTCACGTACAGCCGCACTCAGCTCATCGGCAAAGCGGCCGCTGCCTTCAAACACGAGCAGTTGCCATCCGTTGCGTACGCTTTGCAAAGCTTCATCAGCGGCAATCGCGCCACCGTTGACGAGGATTGCGACGATCGGCGCGTTGAACGCGCGCGCCAGTGCCAACATCGTCGTGGTCTCGCCGCCCCATTCGTTGCTCTCCACCAAAACGAAATGCGAATGATTCGGCTCAAGCGGAGCGCCATCCAAGACGGCAGACGCGCCTCCAATTTCCGGATGGGCGACTTTCCCTTTCGGCACGATTCCGAGCAACTGACATGTCCCGTGGTGCCGCGCGACCGCTTCGCCCATTATCGCCATGACGCCGGATTGTGTGCCGCCATCGATTATTAAGGCATCTAATTCGGCTGCCACGGGGATAACTGCATCGGCGAATAAAGTCGAAAGATGAGCTTTGCGTGAATCATCGAGGCCGGCCGCGCCGCCAAAAAGCAGAATGACAGCGCGCGGCGATGCGATTTCAAGATCGTCTAGAATCTCCTTCGCGCTTGCATCGATCGGTGCTGTGACAACAACGGCGCGATTTCCATTCGCGAAGATAATTGTATTTTTTCTCATGACTTCTTTATGCAGGATCGAGTCTTTTGCTCACCAAGCCTCAGATGTCGCACCTCAACACGTTCGCAGGGGTCCAGCAATTGCACAGATGTCGAAATGTGCAGGTAACATTAACTGGAGATCGGAAGAAGTTCACTGTTCGTTGAAATGGGGTCATAACAGTCTTGACAGTCGAAACGTGGCCGGGGCATCATGACTACCTCTCAAACGCAACTCCCGTGTTGAGAACATTTGTAGTATTGATTGAGCATGACGTGGGCCGCACGGTTGCCGCGAAGGAAGCGATGGTGTCCCACTTCGCAGGATGTCCTTTGCAGGCAGCCACAGGATAGCTCCGGACAAAAAATATGCCAGCACAGCCAGGCGTGACTACAGAATTTGGCACTTGTTTTGTCATAATGGGTTTTGGAAAGAAGACCGATTTCGAGACTGGCCGGGTGCTCGATCTCGACCAGTCGTATATCAATCTCATAAAGCCTGCAGTCGAAGCTGCCGGCCTCAAGTGCATACGCGCGGACGAGATTGTGCATTCGGGGCTCATCGACCTGCCGATGTACGAACAGTTGTTGAAGGCTGATGTCGTCGTCGCGGATCTTTCTACTTCAAACAGGAACGCGCTTTACGAACTCGGTGTGCGGCACGCACTTCGCCCTTACACGACGGTCATTATCGCCGAAGAAATGATGATGAAGTCGCCTACTTTCGATTTGAGCCACATCGTCATCCGGAAATATCGCCATTTAGGCGAAGACATCGGCGTGAGTGAAGCGAAACGTTTCACCAACGACCTGGCGGCCGCAATTCAAAGCATAATCGCGACGGAGCCCGAACTCAGGGGAGACAGCCCTGTCTACAAGTTTATTGAGCGTCTTACTCCACCTTCGGTTTCACCAGCAGCAAAAGCTGCCGCAGCAGCAGCAAGTGCAACCGAGAGGGTAGCTGGCGCTCCGACTCCGGTTCACAGCGAGTTGATGCAACGAGTGGATGAAGCTCAGACGAAATGCGACTGGGTAAAGGCCAGGATGCTCCTCGAGGAAATCCGGGAGATGCGAAGGGCTGGTGCTTCGGAAACATCCGTGGGCCAGCAAGCCGAGAACCCGGAGGATCCGGACGTTCTTCAGCGGCTCGCACTCGCCACGTATAAGAGCAAGTATCCTACTCCCGAAGAAGCGTTGAAAGCAGCACGCGATCTTTTGAAGCTGCTTGAACCGCAGACCACTAATGACACCGAGACCCTTGGCCTGTGGGGATCGGTGCACAAGCGCCTATGGGAACTGACTAAAGAGAGTAGCTATCTCGATGAAGCTGTGCGCGCCTACGAGCGCGGCTTTTACCTGCGCAACGACTACTACAACGGAATCAACTACGCCTACCTGCTCAACGAGCGCGCAGCACGTCCCGTCGATTTTGCGGAAGCTATCGCCGACTTCGTGCAGGCGCGTCGCGTACGAAGGGAAGTAGTCTCTATCTGCAACCAGTGGCTCGAGTCCAACGTACGTCCGGCTCCTTTGCTGCCCGGGAGCAGGTATCCGGAAAAGCGGTATTGGGTTTTAGCGACTCTTGCCGAAGCGGAGATTGGATTAGAGGAAGAAGCGCTGGGTCAGCGGCGACTGGAAGAAGCCTTATCCGCCGCTCCCGAAGAATGGATGAAGGAAACCACGCGGGAGCAAGTGAGCAAACTCAAGACTCTCCTGGCAGCATCTCCGCTCAAGAAGCTACCACTTGCGTGATTCTGATGCCGACCACGACAAAGAGGGTGATAGTTCATGGGTATTCCATATTAACTGACGTGCTTGCTTTGTATTTGCTTCGTACCTTGGTCTGTAAAGTATCGATCTTTCTTTTCCTATTAACTGGCACGCTGTAAAACCCTGTTTCAGCAGAGAATGCGTTTTGGATCGCGAGGGTAAATTTTTAAAGTATCGGAGCGAGCGCATGTAAAGAAGGAACCTGGTATCACGAGATGGCCGAATTTAAATATTGGGCGTTCCTCAGCTACAGCCATCAGGATGCAAAGTGGGGAGACTGGCTGCACAAGGCGCTCGAGACATACCGTGTGCCTCGCCGGCTGGTTGGCAAACAATCGCGTGACGGCAGAGTGCCAGACCGCCTTTATCCAATTTTTCGCGATCGTGAGGAGCTTTCGGTTTCAGCCGATCTCGCGGCGAACATTGACGAAGCCCTGCATGAATCGCGCTATCTGATTGTCATTTGCTCTCCGCACGCCGTGCAGTCACACTGGGTAGACCAGGAAATCATCGAGTTTAAAAAACTCGGACGCGAAGACCGGATTCTTGCGTTGATCGTTGCCGGCGAACCGAACGCGACTGAGGGCAAACCAGGCTTTGTTCCGCAGGACGAGTGTTTCCCAAAGGCGATGCGGTATAGACTCGCAGCAAATGGCGAATTGTCGACACAGCCTGCTGAGCCGCTCGCTGCCGACGTGCGGGAAGCGAAGGACGGAAAAGATAATGCAAAACTGAAACTCTTGGCCGGGCTGGTCGGGGTCAATTATGATGATCTGAGGCAACGCGAGCATGAAAGGCGACTGCGGCGCGCGCGTATTATCGGCGCTACCAGCTTGGCCCTGGCTGCGGTTCTTGCGGCACTGACTGGCTGGGCCGTCTTTGCTGAGAGGCAGACGGCCGCGCAAAAGAGGAAAACGCAACAGTTACTGGTCGCGTCCGATAGCGCTCGCGCTAAGGAATCGTTCGATCGAGCAGATGCAGCCAGCGCTCTCGTTTTTTTAGCGCGAGCGGCAGAAATTGATCCCGACACCCGAAGCGTTCCGGCTGAGCGACTCTGGTTCGCTCTAACTCAGCGATCATGGCCGTTACCGACTTCGACGATTATGAGGCACCACGACGCTATTCTCTCTACCACGATGAGTGTCGATGGAAAGCTGATCGCGACCGGCTCGAGGGATCTAACCGCTTGTGTGTGGGAAGCGGAGACTGGCAGGCTCATAGCAGCTACTCCTAAGTGTCGAAAACTGAATACTAACACCAATGGCGTACGCGTAGTCTGTTTCAAACCGGGCGACAATCGCGCGCTGCTTACTGGTTGTGTTGATGGCACTCTTACTTTATGGCGCTATGACGGAAAGGAAGCTACCGTGGTCTGGACTGCTGACCATGGGAATGAGATTACCTCAGCTGCATTTAGTGCGAACGGACAATTCGTGGCGACCGGTTGTCGGGACGGTAAAACACGCGTCTGGTCCGGCGAGAACGGCGAAAAAATATGGGAATTTCCCGGTAAAGAAAATGTAAATGTACATACGCTTCTGTTTCCGCCGGGTAGTGACGACACTTTCCTTACCCTGAGTGGCAACACCGCGCGGCTGCTTCAGATTTCTCAACGAAAAGAGCTTCACGTCTGGACACATAAAGGCGATATCAACACCTCCGCGTTTACCGCTGATGGTAAGTTGGTGGCCACCGCAGGTGACGCTCCTGGTGTGCAGATATGGAATGTTGATAGCGGCGAGGAAGTTGGAAAACCGATTCCTCACGATCGGGAAGTTACCGATCTGCGATTCGCCCCAGACGGCCACTCATTGGTTACAGTCTCGGGTGGTAAAGTCTATAATTGGAAACTTGACGGTTCGCCTGCCTTGGAGCGACCGCTTGCAATTACGGGATCGGCCTCGTCAGTTAGGTTCAGTCCAGATGGGCTCCGTATTTATACCGGAACTGACGATGGCCGCGTGCAGGCTTGGAGTTCATTGGATGGCGCATCCTTGGGCGAACCGGTTCGCGAGTCGGCACAGATCATCGCCATGCTACCTCAGCCAGATAATCTACATCTAGTTGTCGTAACGCAGGAAGGCACGGTCCGCAATTGGCTGATGCCGACTTTACTTCCTACGAGCGCTCAACTTCATCATCCTGGACCGGTAGAAATGATGAGCGCAACGGCGGATGGACATTGGATTGTTACCGCATGTCAGGACGGCAACGCCAGGATTTGGAACGGCAACGGCAAGCTCAACGAGCCAGTTGTAATCGATAATTCCGGCAAGGTTGTAAGCGTCGCAATCAGTGCAAAAGGCACCTATGTCGCAACGGGTGGCTGGGACGCATTCTTGCGTATTTGGAAAGTTAGTGACCGGACACTTGTCGGCGGACATGGAATTGAGTTCGATAGCACCGTAAGAAACGTGTCGTTTAGCCCTGGAGAAGATGTGATAGCCGCCGGCAGTGAAGGCGGGATGCTGCGTATTTATCGACTACCGGATCTTGTTAAGCCCTTATGGGAACAAACCGAACACAAAGACGGTGTCCGCGCCTTGCGGTTTGACCGCGAAGGACGACGACTGGCGAGCGGATGGAACCGCGGCACAATCGAAACGTTTGAAATTCGCGCGCGCCAATCCTGTGAACGGATCGGATCACCTATCGTCGTAGCAAAAGAACTTACCGCATTCGATCTTAGTCCGTCGGGAAAACTTCTCCTAAGCGGCGATAACGAAGGAGTGGTTCAGATCTGGAGCGCCGAGACCGGTGAGAAAAAAGGTCCATCAATTAAACATAAAGCGGCAGTCCAGGCAGTAACCTTTTCACCTAACGAACAGTTCTTCGTTTCTGGCTCTGACGACAATACGGCAGTGATCTGGAACACTGCTACAGGCGAACCAGTTTCGGCCGCTCTCGTGCACAGCAAACCAATTTGCTCCCTGGCTGTAAGTCCCGATTCAACCCGTGTAGCGACTGGCACAGAAGACGGAGCTGCCCAAGTGTGGGAGGTTGCGGTAGGAGAGTCCGTGTCAGAACCGCTACTGCACAACGATGCGATCCGCGGTCTGGCTTTTACATACGATGGCGCTAAGCTCGCCAGTGCCTCCAGCGATGGCACTGTTTATATCAGTGATGTCTCGACACCGTTGTCTGCTTCTGATTACAGGTTCCTCGCACAATTCGGCCGTAATTTGTCGTCCGCATCACTCGAACCTTCCAGCCGGTTGGCTTGGCGCGAAGTTCCGCCAGTTACCCAGCTAAAGAAGTTATGCACGGAAGCGGGAGGAATGGACGTCTTTTGTCGGTGGTTCTTTGCCAGCCGAACGCAGCGAAGCCTGACTCCATTTGCGATAACCACCGTCGCCGATCAGGTCTTAGAGACTGCGCGACACCGTCAGCCTGATTCACTGCCCTCTGCGTTGCTCACTGCGTCCGGCGACCCGGATCTGTCAAAACAGGTTTTGGCGAATCGACGCTAGCGCCTTTACGGGTAGCTATCTTTATCTAGATACGGCTCGGTCACCTGATCAAGCCACTCCGGCTCTTGCCTGTCGGACTCCGGCAACAATCCGATATAAAGCTTAAGCTTTGCATTCAAGTAGCCAACGGCGTTCTTGCTGCCACGCAATGCGTCGAGAAACGCCTGCGTCAAATAGCGCTGTTGCGGGTCCGACGAGTTTGACGCTTCGCGCACAACCGGCGCGCTCTGCTTGGGCAGCATGAGAAATAATCGCATTGCTTGCGACGCGTTGTAACGGATCCCATCATTCTTCAATGCAGCGGCGGCGCGGCCAAGTACATCGCTCGTAAAAAGGCTGGCGTTTGCAGAAAGCACATTGTGCTTCTTGAACATCCATGCGATCCCCCATAACTCCCACATATCGGTCGTTTCACCGACTTCCGCCTTCAGTAAAGGTTCAAACAGGCCGTAATGATGGTCAATGAAAATCCACGCCAGGTGGTGCGCTCCACCGGTGAGACCGCTTAGGTCAGGGTTCTCTTCGGATCCTGGCAATCCAACAAAGACGTTCGATACTCGCCTATCCTCTTCCCTTAATCTTTGCATGACGAATCTGGCAAACCGCTGATCCGGATCAAAGCTTTCGGTCTGAAAAAGAACAATTAGGAGGGCATCGCGCGCTTGCGGATCATTAGTGCGATAAAGCTCGGTCTGCATCTGATCTCGCAAAACGTCGCGATGTTGCTGCAACCATAAGGTGGCTCGCGAACAGTTGTAACGTATGTGGTCCTGCCGAAGATCGATAAATGCCTGCCGCACCTCGGCACTAGTCTGTGCGGAAACGCGTGAAGCAACGGCGACGAAAACCACTGCTGCCAGCAGCGCAACTCGAATCTCTCGTCTCAAGGATACCTTTCCACTACGAAGTACTTCTCTGTGTATTCTTTTATCCATTCTAATTCCGGTGGCTCCTCCTCGTTCTCTTTCAAAAACTTCGTGGTTAGGCCGTTCGGCCCGAGAAAACTACCAAGATATCGGACGCGCGAATTCGCAGTGGAGCTGAGACATATCTCAAGCACGGTTCTCTCCTTTGGGTGGTGTCATCATGGATTGCGCCCAATCAGCGTTCTCCTTTGTCAACAGAGCTTCGACGCGTTGGACGAGAAGATGGAAGGCATCATCCTTGCCGTAGGGATCCGTCTGGGTGAGAAATAAAAATTTCTCTTTTCTGAGAGACTCAGCTGTAGCTCGATACTCGATCCAGTGTTCGTGAAGTTGCAGCAATCCGAGGAGGGATGCGATCACGGCAACAAGAACGCCTAAAGCACCGATCACGATCTTGATCGAGAATGAGTTGCCTGCGAAGCCTGAGAACAATGGAATTGTGGCAGCAGCGGCGATTTCGGCAAAACGCAGCCGCTTGAACCAGCGCTGATTCGTAATGCTCTTGCGGTCATACCAGTCTATCTGATCGTTCAGACGCTGTTCGATGTACTCCTCGGGCGCCATCATTTTTCTTAGAACCTAACAAGTCTCTCCGACTTTCAGGTCAAATTCGAGCATGAGTTAGCGACTGGATTAAGTAAAGCAAAACCGTCGGGTGAGCCGCTCCCGATCCCTGCGACTCGGCTTATGCAATCGACGGAGAATTGGAAAAGAAATCTTGCGCTTCAGTTTCAAGTTCCCGTAAGAAATCTTAGCGCCTGGTTTTGAGAACCTTCGCGCGAGAAATCAATGACAGGGACAGGAATTGTGGACCGCGCCTATCTCACAGATAATCTTTCAGACTTTTTTTGGACGGATTCGCCTTCATGCATTAACTTCGCACCCACAGCCCGCTCACAAAGATGCCAAAGTATTGGATGATCAATGATCGCAGCCAGGGGGGCGTTGGACCGGACGTCAGTACCGATGGGATGACTTATTGGGTCAGCGATAAACAACCGCTGACTGATATTAAGAATTGGCGGCAAGTTACTCGTGCCAATTTCCAGAAGCTTCTGGTCGCAGCGGCCGACAAATTTCCAGCGCACGACCCGGCCGAGAACGAGAAACAAAGCCACGTCACCATTCTTGTGCATGGCTTTAACAACAGGTTTACGTCGGCCACCAGATTTTATCAGGATCTCTGTGGAAGACTTTTTGAAGGTCCAGACAGTCTCGGCCTGTGCATTCTGTACGACTGGCCGTCACGCGGAAGCATCCTGGGCTATGAGCCTGATCGTTCACATGCGCGCCTGTGTGCTCACGATCTAACGGACGTGTTGAGCGCACTATTCGATTGGTTGGTAGATAAACAGCAGGAAACCATTAATAACCCTGCAAAGGCCTGCAAAGCGAAGGTCTCCCTGATCTCCCACAGCATGGGAAACTATGTTGTGCAAAAGGCGATGGCGGCGGCGTGGACTCGGAAAAATCAACCTTTGCTCGTTAGTCTCATCAATCAGCTCGTAATGGTCGCCGGCGATGTCGACAGCGACTTATTCGATGCGGGTGCACCGGATAACAACGATGGCAACGCTGTAGCTAATCTCACCTATCGGATCACGGCGCTTTACAGCGGACGCGACTCTGTCCTTGGCGCGTCTGCCGGACTAAAACATTTCGGCATGCGACGCCTGGGCCGCACTGGGCTTTCGAATCGACCGCCCTTGGCAGATCCGTCCTCGCCAACAGACAATGTCTGGGACGTTGATTGTTCCAGCTTTTTCCCACCGGAAGTCGACGGCGCGGCAATTCACGGTGCCTATTTCGTCAATGAAGGAACACTCAACCTGATGCGCCACGTCCTGCGCGGCATCGACCGTGGCGTGCTCGATACCCTTGGATACACCAAAGGCGCGGCCTGGCCGTAAGCGCGATGAGGGCAAGCGGAAAGACCACGCACGAACTGATGAGACGCACAGTAACGCGTGGTCTTAAGTAGAGGAGCGAAATCTCTTATGGCGAAAAGCCGGAAGGCGAATGTCTGAGGTGATGTCGGAAAAGTCTGCTCCGCCGAAACAGCTGCGAAGACCCGATGGCAGTGCAAATTTCTTTTGGCATCTCCAGGACCTCTATCACGAGCTCAAGCCCTCCCGCTTCGTGTTCATCGTCGCGATCATTGGCGCGATTGTATTTGCCGGAGTCGAGCAAGGGCGGGAAGTCTTACGCGCGCTCGCTGAGGCGGGCGCAAGCACCAGTGTCACCGGCGCACTGCGACTGACGATGTTCGGTACCGGGCTGGCGATTTGGTCGCTGGCCAGTTGGTACTCCGCACGCGTCCTTTTGTATTTCGATTTTCCGAAATCGCATGAAGCCCACCCGCGACGGACAGGAATTTGGCAACGCCTGCATTCATGGCTGCAGAGAAACGTCCCGAGAATTCTCGGCGTGGCACCAATGGCAATCGTGGGCTGGAGCTTTCTGCGCGTGCGCGGCACTTACGAATCCGATCCTCCGCCGTCGCTGTTGTATCTCGGGCTGCTGATGCTTGGCGGTGGCGTCCTGCTGTACGTGTTTTTCGTTTTGCGGAGGCGCTGGATCGAACGGCATGATCCGCAAGCTGCGCGACAGACATATCAGCAGCTCTCGCAACTGCCGCGCGATTCCGCCGCTGTGCTCACGCTCATGGCTGGCCTCTCACTCGCGTTATGCGCCATGTTCGTCGTCGAGCCTGTCTATTTCGCGGGAGCTATCGGCACAGGCGCGGTGTTAACGTTCGCAGCAGCGTGCTGGGTTTTCTGGGGCAGCGCGCTGGTTTATTTCGGAAGCTGGAAACGCATACCGGTAATCACTCTCATCGTTCTCCTGGTTCTCATCAGCAGTCTGTTCAATGACAATCACGACGTGCGCGTTGTGGCGCGCGACGAATTTTCGCGCCCGACGTTGCGCCAGGCGCTGCTGGATTGGAACTCGCACATCACCACCAAATATCCCGAGCGACCCGTGCATCCTCTCTTCATCGTCGCAACCGAAGGTGGCGGAATTCGTGCAGCCTATTGGACGACAACCGTGCTAGGCACGATCCAAGATGTGGATTCAAGTTTTGCCGATCATGTTTTTGCAATCAGCGGCGTTTCCGGTGGAAGTTTGGGCGCTGCGGTATTTGATGCCTTGGTCGCTGACGCAGTGCCGCAGGGCGAGTTCGCGAAACGGGGCCAGGGCGTACTCGGCCAGGATTTTCTTTCGCCAGCTATCGCCGCGATGTTTTACCCGGATTTGATCCAGCGGTTTCTGCCGTTTCGTATTTTGTTTCTCGACCGCGGCCGCTGGATGGAACGCAGCTGGGAAAATGCATGGCGCAACACCCTGCACACCGATCGCTTAGCGAAACCCTTTCTCGATCTCTGGCAAGATCGACATCTGTATGTACCGTCTCTGTTCCTCAACGCCACCTCGGTCGAAAGCGGCAATCGCATCATCGCAGCAAACGTCTTGATCGACGCCAATTTTCTTGAGGCGACAGATGCCACGGGAAAGTTGTTGCCTGTATCGCAACACACAGAGCGCCGGCACCCGAAGATCGACGTGCGGCTCAGCACCGCCGCGCATATGAGCGCGCGATTCACCTATGTGAGTCCCGCCGGCCGTTTTGCCCTGGACGGCACGCATGTCGTCGATGGCGGTTATTTCGAAAACTCCGGCGCCGCAACTGCGCTGGATATTTTACGGCAGGTAAACAACGAAGTCCGTCGGAATGCCGAGTTGCGCGCCATCATTCCGCAGATCATCATGATCAGCAACAATCCGCTCGGCGTTGCTTCCGGCAGTCGCGATCTGACGATGACGAAGCAAGCACTCAAGAACGTCGCGCGCAGCGCAACTGCAGAAGCCGCCCGGCGTGAACCAGGAACATTTCTGGAAGACGCGCTTGCGCCGGCGTATGCGTTGCTCTCTACGCGCGACGCACGCGGCGAGTACGCGCAGAAGGCCATCGGACAGGCGCAGCGAGAATTTTGCGACGCGATCAAAGCACAACTAGGAATTCAAGTGGCCGGGCCGCAGTGCTCGTATTTCTTTTCGCTCGCGCCGGCGACCGTTCCCTTGCCCCTCGGTTGGATGCTCTCAAACCGCGCGGCCGAGGCAATGCAAAAAGAAATGTTCGATTCAGGATTGTCAGCAAAAGCACCGGTGCCAACATGGAATCAAGCAATGCTTAACCAAATCATCGCCGCGCTTCACAGCGAAAGGCATTAGCGAGAAACCAGCGCGAGACGAATTCCAAATCGCTGACAGAGCGGACTGAAACTCAATGGCACCTGGCTGGTTGTCCTCTCTGCTTGCGAGACTGGCTCGGGCGAAGCGCGCGCTGGTGAAAGTGTGATGGGCCTAAGGCGAGGTTTCATCCAGGCCGGCGAGCAGAATTTGTTGATGACGCTATGGCTAATCAGCGATAGGGCGATGGTACAGATCATGTTAGATTTCTACGAAGCTGCCGATAAGACCCACAACGCAATTTTTATCGCAGCTCATTCGTCTTTGGAAGCTTTATGTTGCGCAACCACGATTTATGACCGGTAGCATTGCGAAATCAGTCAGAGCCGAAGCTGAAAAGCCTTTACTCGGCGCACGAAAAAAGATATCATCACCGAGAAGTGAAGAATTCGTATGAGAAAATCGGTACGATCAACGGCCTCTGATCTAAATATATGACCGTTCCGAAGTTAACTGCTGCCTTAGCTAAGGAATATAACGATCTCTTTAATCGTTGCGAAATGGCACCTGATAAAATGACTGAAGTCGAAGGAGTGGTTGAGCGAATTCTCCAGTTCCAGAATCGTTACGCGCCGATCGCTGCTGAATCGACTGTGCCGTGGTACGTGATCGCCGTCATTCATAATATGGAATGCGGTCTCGATTTTACCAAGCACTTGCATAATGGCGACTCGCTCAAGCGCCGCACGGTCAACGTACCGGCCGGCCGCCCGAAAACCGGCCAGCCACCTTTTACCTTCGAGGTGAGCGCGCTGGACGCGCTCGAGTACGACGGATTCACCGCGTGGAGCGACTGGAGCATCGCAGGAATTTGTTACAAGCTCGAAGGCTACAACGGTTGGGGATATCGCGCGCACAAAATCAACAGCCCGTATCTCTGGAGTTACTCGAACCTTTACACGAGGGGCAAATATGTTGAGGACAACCAATGGTCGGGCACAGCTGTTTCGCGCCAATGTGGAGCCGCCGTCATCCTTCGACGCATGAGCGACCATGGCACTATCGATCTTGTCTCAGCGCCTTCATCCAAGCTTACCGATGCCGCAACGCTGGCCGAGGTTCCGCGGCACTTATTCGATGGTTAATTGAGCAATACGGCATTCCTATGAAAAAAAAGAAACCGCAGTTAAAACGTCGCAGCGCAAGAGCAACCGGTTCCGGGAAAGCAAAACGAAAAAAATCAGCGAAGGCGAAACCGACTCTGACGCAACGCCTGGCGCGGGCAAAAAAGCTGGAGGCATTGGATGCAGGGAAACCTGCGTTTAGAGTCTCGCGAGAAAGGGCTCTGGCATCTCAGCCGTTGGCTTTGGGGTCGCATCCGTTCCGCAACGATGATTTCCCGCAAACATACATTCAGCAAATTTCGGTGAGGCTGGACGATCCTGATCACCCTCTCACGCTTACTTGGACTGGATCTAATGCTGCCAGTCAACAGACCGGGCCGTTCAGGACATCACCCGGTGCAGGGTTAAGAGGTCTCAATTGCGATAATGATGCCACGAGTCGACGATCGGGCTCCAAATGCACTCCGAAAGGGATCTACCCCGTGCAAGGCTTTCAGCGGAGCCTTAATAGTGATTCTCGCGCGACATATGTCACCTGGTTCATGCAACGCCGGGGCATCGCGCTTCACTATTTTCCAATTGTCCCCGCGTACGCAGCTTCCCACGGCTGCGTGCGTATTCAGTCGGTAGATGTGGCGCGACTTATCCAAGACAATTCACTAGTGGGTAACACCCAGGTGGTGGTAAGCGGAACCTGGACAAAGCCGGCAAAGCAATGGAGCTAAACTTTCGCTCTTAAGCTTGCGGGAGGTAACCCTGCCACTGATTTAGTCTGGGAGTAGGATCGATTAAGTCCTTTCGACGCATAAACGAAATGCCGTCCGATCTTTTCTTCGATCTGGCTGCATCTGTGATTGTCAACGGTCCCGAAGCGCTCTTGTCGTAAAGCTCCAAGTGCAACATATCGCTTGGGACTTGAATACCGACCAAGTGTCCAACTCTGGCGATTTGCTCTCCAGCTCGGACCTTGTCTCCCTGTTTCACGGTCGTTTTTGCCTGGATTTCTCCGTAACGCGCCAGGAAGTCGCCGTGATCGACTTCCAAAGCGAACGTCTGGCAATAAAACGGATACGGGCCACGAATCACGATGCCGTCACCGATGGCGTGTATCCAAGTGCCTTTTCCAAAATACAAGTCGCAACCGGCATGGGCACGGGCGCCGTTGCTGCGATTAGAAGCAAACGCGCGGGGCGAGCGAATCCAGTCTGCCGCGGGAAGTGTTGGAAAAGGAAACAAGAATTCGCCGGCGTTGCTGGAAACATCCGGCTGGTTCGGCGTTTCGTGGACTGCCGGTTTCTCGTCCACGGCGTCCAAGAGTGCGTGCCATGTCTGACTGTCCGGTATAATCAGACCATCCACTGAGGTAGTGAAACGACTTTGAAAGGCTTCGATTGCCGTGACCGTGTTCGAAGTCGCAGGAGGCTGGGCGATTTTTCCATCAACCCCTTTCGGATCAAGCTCAGGAGCTTGTAACGCGTGCGCAGCTGTTTCCAAAAGACGCTGCACGATTTGTACATCGGGTTGGAGGTTGCTTGCCCCTTTTTCCCAACGCCCGACTGATCTGGAGATTTGTGAGCTCAAGTGATCAAATTCAGACAGCAGGTTTCCGTTAACTTCCGCCCGCAGCTTGCAGGAGTGCCTGCCACGTCTGACTGGCGGGGTCAATTAATCCATCAATCGAAATGTTGGAACGGCTCTGAAAAGCTTCGATTGCAACCACCGTATTCGACGTCGCAGGCGGCCGCGCAATCTTTCCATCAACGCCCTTCGGATCAATCTGAGGAGCTTGTAGTCTTTGCGCCGCCGCTTGCAAGAGGCGTTGCACAGTTTCCACGTCCGCTTGAAGATTGCGCGCGCCTTTCTCCCAGCGGCCGACGGAGCCAGCAATTACTGCGAGCGGAGTGTTGGAGACATCATTAGACTTGGTCGTCGTGTCGGACTCCTGTTCCTGCTTGTCTTCCGCCTCAAGAGCGGCGCTCACATTTGCATCCAAAAAAAGGCTTTTGTCCTTCCGGGAGCTCAGGATCTCGACGGCTTGGTCGACGTTACCCTTCATCGTTTTGAAATCGGTCGGGGTAAAGAGGAGCTCGGTTTGATACCACTGGGCGACTTCCGGCTTCTGGAGCTCCTTTTGCAGGTCAAGAAGTCGGTTATACGTTTTGGGATCCATGTGGCTGATTTTGTCCAGAAGATGGTAACTCTTGGCCGAATTCCCGCTGATAAGGCCAGCGTCGTTGTCCTTCATGATGATGCGATTGATTAGAACCGCTTCTGGAGGAATCTCCTTCAACTGTTCGGCGGCCTTTGTAGAATCGCCCTTCTTGGTCTTGTGTTTCACAGCACCGTTTTCAATCCATACGTAGATCTTCTGAGAATGCATATTTCCGCTGAAGCGATCAGCCTGGCTCATGATAAAGTCCATGAGTACCATTTCAGAAAGATCCTTTACTTGGACGATTTGCTGAACCGCGGCCTGATTAAGTTTACCACTGCCGTCTTTGCAGTTTAACTTCAACAGGTTGGAGTTGGTTACTTTGCCAAACTCAGCCGAGGCTGCAAAAGCACCGGCTCCCCCGAGGTCGCTCAAATGAGGATAACTTTGTTCTCCTGTGGGGTTGGCCTGCAAAGCGCCGTAAAGCTGCTTCCCATCTTCGGTATAGAGGGTGGAATTACTGTGGGCATCGTCCAAGGCTCTCAGCTCGGTCCACTGCTTTCGGTTGTTCGATCCGATTGCCTTCGACTTCCCCAAATCAGCCAGAGACTTGTGCGCGGCCACGTCCATCGTCCGGACGATGGCAGGCTCGACATGGCCTGTATCAAGGAACCGCGACAAATGGTAGTAGCCGAGAATGGAGGGGCTGTAGGTGAAATGAGTCGGAATGGACTGCTTATATTTCGCTATGACGTTGTCACCGCTTGAATGAGCCTTTCCTGTGTGGCTTGCGGCGTAACCGAGATGGCTTGTTCCTGCCGGCAACCTGACCGAGTGGATATTGATCCCCGGTGAAGTGCTGTAGGTTTTGGGGATCAGAACGATGTCCAATCCTTCTTTAGTTTTACCATTGTAAAAATCGATCCCGGCCAGTTCCCTTTCCTTTTCGATATCTTTCTTGCTGTAAATCTCGGGATGTCCAGGGAAGGCCGCGGGACGGATCGCTAGCTCAACCGTGCCGTTGGGAGCGGCGTGGCTGATTGTCTCCTGCCCCGTGGGCATTTTCATGTGAAAATCAACACCAGAAAGTCCAGACACCAGGGTTGGTGTCGCATTGGGTCCGCAACATCTTTCGAAACCTGCTGTCGGTCATTCTAATTATTACGCTTTCTGACAACTGCCGTGTCGTTAATTTTGCGGAAGGGGAGCTGACGTAGCGCTATCTGAAGAAGGCGAAGTGACGGCACTTTCTGGTTCGGCGTTCTTCGCCTGAGCTGCTTCGATCTCTTTTGCGTAAAGTTTCTTCATCGTTCCCTCAAAATCCAGGTCGACCTGAATATCTTTGGCGTCTACTCTGCTTTTGAGCGATGCGGCCTGCTTAATGAGACTGACTCTCATCTGATCATAGTTCTCACCTGAGATATGGACGGCGTTCACAAAGTAGTCTTTTACCTTCGCGGCCGAGCCGGGTTCGCTATCTTGCATCAAGCCTGCCAACCACTGCAACCGATTGTAGATCGTTTGGTCAATGTGGTGAGTCTCGTCGAGAATCGGAGTCACAGAGATCGAGTTCTTTTCCCAGTTCATTCCGTCGTCGTTATCCTTGTAGATGATCCGCTTTAACGATTGAATAGGACTAACAGCGTCAGCCTTGTCCTTGTCGCTCACTTTGTCATCCCACTTCACTTTACCTTCATTGGTCACATAGTGTTGCAACTCGTCTATGCTGATGTTGCCCAGGCGATCAACCTGTCGAAAGATTGAATCCAAGATCACCCCGCGGGTCATGTCCTGTGCAAGAGCCAGGTCCTGAAGCGACTTCGCATCGTTCAAGTTTAAAATGTTTACCACTGGCGACTTTGAGGACAGCACTTTGTAGAAGCTGTGTCCTCTAATCGCATCGCGTGTCCAATAGTCCTCGGGACTACTTTCTTCTCCTCGCGGGTTCTGGGCCAGAGACCCATAGACAAGCTTGCCCCCAGAGAGAACTATGCTTGGCCTGGCCGCATTCACCTTGTCTCGCAGATTCGCCCAAGCCGCGGTGCATTCTGGATGGCCGGTCGTTCGGGCCTGGTTGCCGATCTTCTCGAACTCCTGGACATCCATCGTTCGATAAGTCGCGGGCGGCACATCGACAAGATGGCCGAGAAGCCGAGACACATAAAAGGAGGCGAGCCCCGACTGGGCCATGGTACCCACCTTGAACTTCGCTATCTTTTCGCCAGACCTTTTGTTACTGTACTTTTTGGTTTTGCCGGGGCGGTACGGACCTTCCGTTTTTTCAAACGTTTCCTTGCCTAACGTCGGAGGGAGCCGGTAGATTTCCACTCCCGCTGAAGTGTTATGGAGTTTCGGAACGACACCCACGCTCTCGGGCCCGCTTGAGGCGTAGAAGTCGAGACTGCCGAGCTGATCGATCTTATTCTTGTCGCGCTTGGTGAACCAATCATTCGAGCCCGAGAGAGCCTCTTTCTCTTTGAGCTTCACATCAGGAGGAGTGAAGGGAAACTGGATCAGTCGCTGCGCGATTTCGGTAACACCATTAGGCGTTGGGTGGTCTATCAGTGGCGGGTCCCCGAGTGGCAGCGACTCATCGGATACAGAATTCATACTTCAATCCTCCGTTGCGCGTTAGAAAACGCTGATCACACAGTGTTGACGAAAAATCCGCTAAAGAAAAGTAAAAATATCAATAAAATACGGCGAGCAAATGCCGCGCCAGACTAGACGTTTGTTTGGTCATTCATAGACGACGGCGATGTCAACAAACAGTCTTGTTTTGCCAGCGATATGTGCCGGAAGTATCTAGGATTTTTGGAAGAATCGATTTGCTCTAAGAAACGATGGCTGCAGATTTGAACCAATTGCTATGCCTCCGAAAATGAAACGCGCGGCAAAGTAAGAGCGTCATTATGCCGAAGGAATGGTATGTCAGCTTTCACGGCGGCGAAGAAAAGGCCTCGCTAAACAATATCCACGTCTATTCGACTGATGGAAAGCAATTGCGGAAGGCTTTAAACAAAAAAAGTCTTCCCGGGGGAACCAAACTTCGTGAGCTTCGCGGATTCGTATTCGGGCCGGATCAGAACCTGTATGTGGTCAACGCATATTTCGAATATAGCGAAGTCCTGAAGTTCAAGGGCGCGCTTAATGAAAATGGACAGCACGATTTTGCCGAGGTCTTCGTAAAACGCCACGCTGAAATGAATCCAGGGATCGACCATCCCTTTAACGTGGTGTTTGATTCCGAAGGCGACCTTTACGTTTCGAGCCAGAATACTAATCTCATCGCTAGATATCACGGTCCCGCAAGCAAAACAGGTAAGCCAGGAACGCCGATGCCTCTTCCTCAAGGCCTCGATCGCGGAAAAGTGGATCTCCCGCCGGGAACGTTCATTCCGTCGGCGAAGCTTGCGTCAAACGGTCTCCTGGAAGTCAGGGCGGTGATTTTTGCACCAAACAATGATTTGTATGTCGCGGATCGGGCTGCCGATTGCGTACGAATTTATGAGGCCCGCACGGGGCGCCATTTGCGGAATCTTGTTTCGCGAACCGATCAGCTCGACAGGCCGATCCATTTGTTGCTTAGTTCAGATGGTCGTTACCTTCTTATCGGGAGCGGCGGGAACGATTCAATTCTGCGGCATGATCTTCAGCAGGGCTCCACGAGCGTCTTTGTCGAATCAAAGTCCGGGGGTCTCAATGGCCCCGCTGGAATGGCATTCGGCGATGACGGCTTTTTCTATGTTGCCAGTCGCAATTCAAAGGAAATTCTTCGTTACGGTTCGGTCGACGGGCGACCACACGGTAAGCCTTTCATCAAAGACCTGGCGGATAATCCCGAATTTTTGATGCTCGTACGCCATTGAGCCTTTGCAGCAACTGCTCAAAGCCAAAACTGCCCTATTCTAAAGGATTGACTGCGCTGTCGAAATTTGGCATTAACAAATGTCCATGAAGAATTACCTCACAACAGCATCGATCGTGGCGTCGCTGGTTTTATCCGGCTGTGCTTCTGTAAACACGGCGCATACTCCTCCAGAAGGTAGCGCAGAGAGGAATGCAATCCTGCAGGCAGTTCACCATGCGTTAGCTCGTCAGGGACGGAAGAATCTCGTGCTGATTGTTCCATACCTGAAGGTTCATAACGGTTGGGCCTGGATACAGGTCAATCCGCAATCGGCAGATGGCAAGCAACATTACGAATCGCAGTCGGGACTTCTGCAGCAGACAACGAACAAATGGAAGCTACTGGAATGGATGCCCGCCGAGGAAGGAACCGATTACAAAAAATACTTCACAAATCTGAAAGCCAAATACCCATCCGCCCCACCTGATATTTTCCCTCAGTAACCGGCTGTCTCTAAATAAAAAGTCCTGTCTAGGAAAAGATTATCACTTCTCCTGAGGTTCCTCTCGCCTGTCATTGGTGGCGGCGTTGTCCTTTCTCTCGCCAATTGTGCCAGCAAGGCCGCGCGCCATCTGCATTGTGTAGCTTAGTGGCGATTTTGTTTTCATCTGCGCGCGACGATCGCGTGTTCGCTGCGATTCGTAAACCGGGTGCGCACTGATGATTGATAGATTGACACTCTGATTGTTACTGACTAGGCTGCCCGGCACCATGAAGGACGCCCTGAGTGTTTTGTTGCGCCTTCTACTCAGCATTTTGCTGTCGCATGCGCTTGAACCCAAGCCATGCCCCAGTTACCGGAACTTATGATTATGCCGGTTATGCAGAAATCGGGCGCGCGAAAAAGATTGGCAAAGCGATAACATGTTTGGATCTACAATTCTCGACGCAGCGATCGGGATAATCTTCATTTATCTGTTGGTGAGTTTGGTTATCAGCGCGATAAACGAGCTGATCGCTGCGATGCTAAAATCTCGCGCGAAAAACCTTTCGCAAGGTATTCAGGCGCTGCTTCAGGATCCTTCGCAGGCTGGTTGGGTGGCACGACTCTATCAGCATCCCTTAATCCAGAGCTTGTCGCCGCCTAATAGTAAGCCTTCTTACATACCTTCTCGCACATTTGCGCTTGCATTATTGGATCTGATTGCGCCGGCCTCTACGGATGGGAGCCGGACACTGGCCGATCTCAAAGCAGGAATGGTCAATTTGCCGGAGCCGCTTCAAAGGACGCTAACCAACTTATTGGACGAAGCGCAACATGACGTGGAGCGGTTAAAGACTCAGATCGAAATTTGGTTTAATAACGGAATGGATCGCGCCAGTGGCTGGTACAAACGCAAGACTCAGTGGATCCAGTTTTTTCTTGGGTTAAGTCTTGTTATTCTTCTTAACATCGACAGTGTGCATATCGGTCGAGCGCTTTTCGCGGTCAATTCTCCACTGCGAGCCTCGCTGGTCGAGAGTGCCAAGAGCTTCGTCGCTGAACCTGGAGGGGCAAACAAGCCCATTAAAGATGTGGTAGACGCAATTAGCACCGCATCCTTGCCAATTGGTTGGACTGAAGTTCCGAAGCGCGATCAATGGCTAACCATCGCCTTGGGCTGGCTGATTACAGCACTCGCCGTTTCCCTGGGTGCACCGTTTTGGTTCGATCTCCTGAATAAGTTTGTCAACATTCGTGCGTCGGGAAAGGCACCGGAAGAAGAGCCGAAGCCACCCAAAGAAGTTCCTGCTCCTAAAGAACCTGGCGGCTGAACTGATTTGTTCAGGCTAGACAAGGGTACCACCAGCGTGGGTCGAGCCAGCGCCAGCCCCCCAAATAGCCACCCAAGCAATTAACCCTCTGGAATCACTGGCTCCTGCTCTTTTGCTTTTCGGAAAATCATCCAG
>Ga0209056_10000273_pt1 | contig 57581 bp, 51 predicted proteins | sample GraSoiAngelo_114_FD_185876 | JGI IMG/M metagenome (GOLD analysis project Ga0209056, IMG submission 185876) | Grasslands soil microbial communities from the Angelo Coastal Reserve, California, USA - 14_0903_13_40cm (SPAdes) (version 2) | ecosystem: Environmental > Terrestrial > Soil > Grasslands...
GAAGCGGCTGGTCGGTCCTGGCATACGAACCATGGACCCAACAGTTGATCACGCTCCAAGCCGAGAAACACAACGACCTAACAGTCCAAGGAGTCGTACCCATACTCGTCCTCGACGTCTGGGAACATGCCTACTACCTGCAGTATCGAAACGACAGAGCTGCATATGTCGACGCTTGGTGGAACGTTGTCAATTGGGATGATGTCGAAAAGCGTCTTGAAAAGGCAAGACGATAACCGCGTACTCCAAGCTCGAACCACTTCCATTTTTTTCTTCTCAAGTCACCTGAGATCTTGTGCGTTAAGTTCTGGAAACAGAAGACAATTCTAAGGCTCTAACATTCTTCTGAAGGTCATTGTCATAGGCCAATTTGAAGCGCCACGGCGGCTCTCGTCCCCCTGAAGACGTGTCCTGCATTGACCATGGCGAACGCCAGCTCCTTCTTCTGACCACGCATATGAGGACCAGTTAGTTTGGCTACTTGGATGGCTCGGAATCCTTCGGCGTAAGTATGCCAACGTTTCCTCTTCTTATCGAAGGGCGTCGCGCCCATTAGTTTCGCCGCATATGCAATCACCGCACAAATCATTCATTATGATGCTGATCTTCGCTCGCCACTCGTCATTCCCGTAACTTGCCCAGAGAACTGACCCCTCGCCTTCTATGATCCCCGCCAACCAAGCTTTGTCCTCTTTGCGAGGAAGCGCTCATGTCACCTGACCCTGAATTTTCTTCTTTCGAACGCGGATACTAAATATCGCTGACTTCTGCATGTTCCATTGCACCTAGTACAGAACGGACCCACTTGTAAGATGCCGTCTTTTTTCGCACTGGTCAACGAAAATATTCGATGCGATCTCAGAATTCTCCGCCGCGTGACCCCTGGAGAAGAATGATCGCCGCAACTACTTTCACGCGTGATGGAATGTCGTTAACTGGGACGACGTGGAAAAGAGACTAGAAAAGGCCAGACGCTAACTCCTCCAAGTCTTCCTCCTCTTCCTTTTTCTTCGCAACAACCACAGGCTTCGCCGTCCTCTTCTCAATCTTGACCCTGGAAGCGGGCAGCGGCTTCCCATGCCCGGGACAGATGATTTGAGGACCGAGATCCAGGACCCGTTTTACACTCGCTTCAGTCTGACCAATATTCTCCATCAGCAAAGGCTCCACAAGTCGGCCCCGACGAGCCCGCAACAAGTCCCCGACAATAGCCACACTAGACTGGTTGAGAAAAAGCGTAACCGAGCCTTTGGTGTGTCCCGGCGTCCAGATAACCGACCCGTCCAGACCAACCTCCTCCAATACTGACTCTTCGTCTGCCGCAAGATCCACATGGGCAGTCTGGAACTTGATGATCCGAAACAACTTCAGCGTCCAATATTCAAGTGTCGTTAGCTTTCTCATCACTCTTCCATAGAGACTCCAAGCGCTCGGAGCCTGTATCACGAGCGTCCCAGCTGCATAGGGCTTCTCGAACGGATGTGAAGCAAGCTTCGCCCCGGTCCGTTTCTTCAGCGCAGCAGCGCTCCCAATATGATCCAGGTGCCGATGCGTCAGCAATACGAGCTTCAAGTCCGAAGGTTTCATTCCAAGCTTGGCGATAGACCTGAGAATTCCATTCTCACTACCTGGCAACCCGCTGTCTACCAGCACAAGACCTCTTGGAGCCTCAACGAGGTATGCGTTAGCCGCTCTCGCCGGCACCCGGTAGACTCCGTCCGCGACCTTGCGCAACTACAGAGCCCCCCATTCCCCGCAGCTCAAAGCCCGCAGTTTATCTCTAGAAACTTCTCGGCTCACAGACTATCCAGCTTTCGTGTCTCATCAATCAATACCCGATTTAAGAGTGGTGAACCGACCGCGCCACATCAACAGTCCATCGAACTAAGAGATCCGGAAATGACTAGCGAGCGTTGAGCTTCTCTATCTCTCCCATCCGCTCGAGAATCTCGTCCAAGGAGCAAGGATCAAGATCGGGCCTTCCCATATATGCAGCCGCCGTAGCGTTTGCGAAGACCAGTCGTTCCCTGTGGTCGAGCCCGATTCCTTGAGCCAGAATGTCACCTGCATTCCACGCATCTCCCGCCCCTGTGACCTTCAACGGAGTCGACATTGCACAAAGGACTCGTTCTCTCTGGCCGTCAACGAACGTGGCTGAAAAGGCGGGAGTGTGAAGATCGACCCTGCTTCCGAGCATGCTGAAGACGCTGGCGGCCTGGAATAGCGGATTCGTCTCATCTCCGTCAAACTCGCCAGTTTCCTCTGTAACCGCGGAGGCGAGTTGGGTAAGCTCGTTCTCGTTAACACTGAGAACGTCAACGAGTCCTTTGGATAGGACCCTCTCGTTGAGCTTCGAAATCTCGCTCGCCCTCGAAGTAGGATCGCCTGGATCAAAGAAAGTCACCCCTTTTCCCTCTGTCTTCGCAGTCTGAAACACCGCCTCCGCCAGCTCTGTCCCCTTCAGGTTCTGGTTCCAGTTGAATACGCAGACAAAATCGGCCTCACGGATCAGCTTCTTATCCTCCTCAGCGAGTTTTTCAGGGCCGAACCCCGATAGAGAACCAGGATCACTGGCCATGATGTTGACATGTCTGCCTGAATATTCGGCCTCGAGGGCAAGAGTCCTCGACAGAGCGCCTGTCGATCTTACACGGGATAGATCGGCGTCTTTAAGAAAATGAGCGAGAGCAAGTTTTCCGAAGTCGTCGGTCTCAATTATCGGAGATACGTTCACTCCGAGCTTCAAGAGCTGGGCGGAGAAGTTCGACGCATTGCCTCCTCTTCCCACGAGGTGCTTCCATCCCAGAATGTTCCCGCCTCCCCTTCCAGCCACATCAACCATGCCCTGGGCCATATCGTCAAGCTTGCCCGGATACGCGAGAATGTAGTCTAGGTAGAAGTCCGGCATCGCGACCACTTTGAATGTCGGCTTCTCAGCAAGCTTTTCCTTCAGCGCGGACACGGGCTGAGACACCTTAGGCGCCATCGTAATCGATGATATTTTCCTACTATTAGTTGATAAGGCTGGGCCAGGGTGATCGGAAACTGGTCGTAGGATATGACTCCGGGACAAGCCCGCCCGATCACAAGACAGAAGATTCACGAGCTATGGTCCCGAATCATCCGGATCGCAAGATTCGACAAAGACGCCTTCCGTGAACTCAAAGAGGACAAGAGCGCGACAGGACAGGCTGTCGCAGTCCTACTCCTAGTGGGCCTATCCTATGGACTTGGCTACAGCGTCTTCACAGGGCTCCAAACAAACAGCCTGTCACCCAACCAGCTAATATCGGGCACCATAGCCAACATGATTTTCACCGACTTCGCCGCCTTCATCTGGGCAGCAACAGTCTTCCTAGTTGGAACAAAACTATTCCAAGGAAAAACAGGCTTCTGGGAACTCGCCCGACCACTATTCTTCTCCGCAACCCCAGGAATACTCTTCATCCTCATCGCGATACCCGTCAGACCAATAATCATAGCAACCACAATCATCGCCTCGGCCTGGATTGTCTCAGCTGAGTTTGTTGCCCTAAAGAGTGCGATGGGTTTCAATACACAACGAACGCTCCTGACGTCTGTTGTTGGACTGCTAACCCTCATCTTCATCCAGATGACAATATAGCCGGCTTCGCTCTAGCCCAACTTGCCGGAATAGAGCGAGTTTACCAAGACATCTTCCCATGAGTTGATAAGAGCCGGAACGGTACGAACGTTGGAAGAGGGGACACTAACACAATTGACTTCATACTCCGGGTCTAAACAAGACTTCAACCTGAGACGGATGGGATCCCGGATGTTGAAAGCGGCAAGACTCAACGGAGAGAGCTTCAGAGAACTGAGAGATGATCCAAGCGCCACGGCACAATCAGTCTCTATCATAGCAATAGTCGGACTGTGTTACGGTGCTGGACTAGGCCTCTTCGGTTTTTTCATCGCCGGAATATCTACGCTCGAAATCCTCATCGTTACACTGATTGGTTTACTCGCAGCTATCCTGATCGCGATAATTTGGTCAGGTACAACCCTGCTGATCGTCACGAAGCTGTTTGGGAGAAGAGTTGGGTACTGGGGCCTCACTCGGCCGTTCTTCTTCTCCTGGACCCCAGGGCTTCTTTTCGTTCTAATGTCCGCTCCAATTCCCATTGTTTTCGAAATCGTTCGGGCGACCAGCACGGTTTGGATAGGCATATCTAGCGTGTTTGCTGTGAAGAACACGGTGGGAATCAGCACTCAGCAAAGCCTGCTGACATTCATAACCAGCGCAGTATCAATCATCTTCCTCGGCACAATCATCCTATCCCTGATCCAATTCCTGATTATCAGATGAATACAGCACTGATCTCCTCCAAACTAATTCCCTGCCGAAGGGAATACACGAAAGACTGGGCAAGGGTCGATTCCCAGTCAGATTATTTGCTAGAGTTCTGACCAGTCGGACCCACTGAGATTGGGGCCTTGGATCTTGCGAAAATCTCCATGGCTGGATCCTTGGTCATATCATGATCCTTGTAGAGATGGTCCTGCAGCTCGTAATAGGTTGCGAACGTCCTCTCGATACCTTTCACCGAACATACGAAGCAGAGGATCTTATCTTGGACCATTCGCCAGGCACGATTCCATATTGAACGAATAGCGTCAACTTGGATAAAAAGGGACTTTTAGATCAGATGAATGAGAAGTTAACTAGCTGGCTTCTCCGAAAACGTTGGAGAGAAAGTTGACCGAGAAGTCTGGAGGTTTCATCAAGGACCCGATTCACGGCTATGTCAGAATCAGCGAGACTGAAAGATCAGTAATAGACACCAGGCCGGTTCAAAGGCTCAGGCGGATACGGCAACTTGCTGGCTCAGAATTCGTCTACCCTGCAGCGAATCACACCCGGTTCGAGCATGTCATCGGCGCGATGCACCTGGCCGGCGCGCTGGCTCAAGCGCTGCCAATAGATGTCCCTGAACGCCAACAGGAACAGCTACGCCTAGCTGCGCTGCTTCATGACATTGGGCATGGACCGTTTTCTCATGTCTTCGAGCCTCTACTAGCGAAATACCTAGGCAAGAACCATGAAGATTTTGTTCCCTGGCTTGTGAATGAGACGGAGATTGCCCAGAGGCTTGAGTCCGCAGACCTAAACCCTAAGATTCTGGGTAGATTGGCCATTGGAAAATTGTCGGACGGAAAGCAGCCATTCTTGGACCAGATAATCAGCAGTGGCGTCGATGTCGACAAGATGGACTATGTTGTTCGAGATTCCTTTCACACGGGAGCAGGGTACGGCTCCGTCGACGTTCATCGCCTCCTATACACGATGGATATCGTAGAAAACAAGCTTTCAGTTAATGGAGCAGCGGTAGCAACGCTTGAAAGCTTCCTGCTCGCACGATTCGAATCCTTTCGAACAATATACTTCCACAAAGCTTCTAGAGCAGTTCAAATCATGATCGTGAAGGCTCTCGAGGCTGCTAGAGATGAACTCCGTCTGTTGGATTTTGACAGCCCTGAGGACTTTCTCAAACTCGACGATTACAAAGTGTGGACAGAGCTGAAGGAGTGTAAGAAGTCTAGGAATATCATGAAAGACCTCGAAACCAGAAGACTCCTAAAATGCGCCTACGAACATACGATTTTTTCCCCTGAAGAAAAACTGTCCGACATGATTTCAAACGATCGGGTTCGCGCTGATTTTGAAAAAGAGATTGCTAGGAAGGCAAAGATTACTGGAGAAGATGTGTTCATCGATGCCCCTACCTTACCTTCAGTCCCTTACCATAGTAGCTCAGACTTGCAGCCAATGGACATACCCGTGTTCAAGCATTCGCCACAAGGAAAGAAAGAGCTAGTTCCGCTATCAGATGCGTCCCGGATCGTTGGAGTACTTCAGACGTTCATGAACCTAGTGAGAGTCTACACCAAGAAGCCCTACCGTTCGAGAGTTGAAACCGCCTCGCGCCAGATCCTTGGAGAAGGATCACACTCAGGAAAGATATCATCCTAGCGCTGAGACTCGAACGCCTCAATCCTGTCACTTCCTTGGAATTCTACAAGTTACATCAGCACTTTATTTCAACCCATGAACTGATATTGATATCCCGAGAAACCGTGGTGTCTAAGACTGCCTAAGTTCATGCAAACACTCGACGACATGATTTATCGCGAGCTCGAAAAGATCGCGAAACGCCGCGGAATAACAATTCAAGAATTGATCAGGGCAGTCATAGTTCCAGAGTGGATTAATGGACTCAATGGCGTAGAGGTTAAGGATCCTTCCCCAGCGAAGTTGAATAGTTGGCGGTAGTTTTCCACCAATTCTAGAGCCAACGGTCTAGGCGAGACCGCACGCGACCGACAACACGTCAAAACGTGTTCTTTCCTACTTAAGAATCGCGGAAAGCAATGTGTAGATCATATTGTAACACAGAGGATAACGTAGACCCAACCACTGTCTTCTCTCAGTGAGTAAGATGTCGAAAGATAGACGAACGTTCACTCCTACCGTCCAGAACATTCTCTCAATAATCACTCGTAGGATGACAATCCGATGAGCGTTGAGAGATTGGATGACACGGTGGCAGCGATTACTCTCGCTGCTACGGTCATCACTATCGCGGTAGGTTTCCTGTTCAATCTTTAGGAGAAGCAGATTCGGCGCTAGCGCCCGACCTAGCCTTATCAAGCAGACTGGCGAAAAGGCGGAGGGCCTCGCCTTCTGAGAGCTTAGTGTTTATCGATATGATGCTCATCTTGTTGTAGATTGCCGCAACTCTCTCCGATAGAGCCCTCGCGGCGATAAGATATTTCCCACCGAGAAGAACAGAGGAGGTTCCTAGTCCCCCTCCACGTAATCCGGGAGTCGAGACGGCCAAAGTGCCAATTTTCATTGAGTCTTCGTAGAAGAACACCAAAACCGCGTTTTCTACTGGGAGCAAGCTTACCTTGTGGACAACGCCGTTCCTTTCTAGACTTGCTTCGAGCAAATCGCCTTCAACTAACTCTTTGTGTCTCTTCTGCTATAAAATAGCAAACGAAGGGCACATTTCCAGACGAGGCAGAATATCGGAAAGATAGAATTACTTTCTGGCTACGTAATGTAACGATCTTTACCTTCCTCAGGCTTTTCGTCGCCCTCCTTGGCCTCTTCTACTTCTGCGTGTCTGAAACGCTCCATCTTCTTGCGCATATCTTCGATCTCCGTATCCAACTCCTTCAGGTCCACTGGAATGTTCACAAGTCCTGTCAACATCTGGATTACCGCTCTCGCTGCTTCAAGATCCGGGTAGGCGCCTGTTGTCGCCCCCAAGAGGCCTGCGCAGGATAGACTGCGCTGCCGACCTATGCCAAGAATTACGCCTGCTGCTCCTGTGACAGCGCCTCCCTTTGCGAGTTTTGCTCCCATCTTCTTGAGATGCTCTCCCAGTAGAGCCTCTCCCACAACGGCGTAGACCGCTCCCACATCGTTCCCGGAACGAGTGCCATATCCACCCATAGTGTAAACGGCCTTGCAGCCGAAGCGCTGCGCAAAGTCGAGAACGATGCTTGCCACCTCGTACTGTCCCGTTACACTTGGCTGTGCATCGCCAGTGAGGAGGATTACGTTGGGGTCTTTCTCACCGTAGCCGTAGAATTCGTATCTTGGAAGGGAGTAGGTTCCATCTTCTGAGATGTTGATGCCGAGGTTTCCATCGGGGAAGAGCAGATAGCTTGAGTATAGTTCCGCCATTTTCACGGGCTTCAGTTTCTCGATGAAATAGTCCACGGCGACTTTTCCTACGTAGCCAAGTCCGGGAAGGCCCTGAATCAAGACCGGCTCCTTTAGTGCCACCTGTGCGAGCTCGTGTATTCTGGTGTCACTGAGCATTTGAGAAGCCATGAGGAAGCACTTTCGAGTTTGCGCGGGCTCTGTGGCTTATAGTCATTTCGTAGAACAGCGAAGAACACGCGAAGCGTGAAGAAGGACGGTGCTTGCTGAATTGACTAGTCTAAGCGAAGCCATAGAGCTAGTGTTCTCCCTTCAAGGAGGTACCCGCAGGCACCAAGGCTCTCAGTTGGGTGCTGGCTCTCAGTAGTTCTCCAGTTACAGCATAGTATGCCCGGCTTCCAAACGGTAGGAATTTCAAAGCTTTCGAGAGTTGTTTGATGTAGATCTTGAGTTCTTGCGGATCGTGCCGCTGTCGAGTTTGAACGTCAAGCGCTTCAAACTCATCCTCGGGAGACTTGGTGGTGAGCCGCTCCTTTCTTCTTGCCACGCTTCCCCATTCCCATTGCCTTCGACCCCGCTAAACGTAATGAGGATTCTGTACCTGGGACTGCAGTGGCCGCGGAATTATCGGTGACTCCCAATTGTTGGTGAGCGGCTAGATCATCTTTCTAGACTATCGGAGACGTGAGACTTAGGGAGAGAGTTAAAATAGCTTGAATCGTTCCTCCACGCCTACTTCGAAACAGAAAGTGACTCTCATGAGCTGTGCACCATTTGTATCATCACCCCACGATGTTGTCAAGAAGATGTTGGAAGTTGCACGAGCAAGCAAGGACGATGTTCTCTGCGACCTCGGCTGCGGCGACGGCCGGATCCTGACCACAGCTGTCAAAGATTTTGGCATCAAGGCTGCTGTTGGCTATGAGATCAGGGAGGACTTGTTCAAGCAGGCGTCGGGAGAGGTTGAAAAGCTCAAGCTGGTCGAAAGGGTGCATATCTTCAACAAGGACCTGTTCCAGGCGGACCTGAAAGATGCCACTCTGATTACGTTGTATCTTACAACGTATGCGAACGAACGGTTGAAGCCTAAATTGAGATCGGAGGCACGGCCCGGTTCGAGGATTGTCAGTCATGACTTCATGATCAACGGTTGGAAGCCATCACGGAAGGAGAACTATAACGAGCACACGATCTACGTCTACTCGATTCCCGACGCGTACTCGATTTAGGGCTCGTACCCAACCTCAGCGAATCTTGAAGATAGAATAACCGCTCCAAGTTCCACGATTCTCGGTTTCTCCCCCGTCGTTGTTGTGACACGAAGGATGCCGTTCTGGATTCGGACAATTCTTCCGACCGAGAGCAACATTCCCTCCTCGTTGAGTAGTCCTGCAAGAGTTCCTCTGTGTGTTGAATCTTGATCGATTCTTTGTTGTCGCGATTTGTTGAACGTTCTAAGCTTGATCGTGTTGAGGTTGAAGTTTAGATGCTTGGAGTTCCAGAAGAATCTCTTGTATCCTTCTTCCCGTGTCTTCCTCCTTTCTTCCCTAGTCCTAGTGCGGGCGCAGCTTGAGACTTCGAGCCTCAGGGTCGTCCATTGTTGCTGTTCGAGGATGGAGTCAAGCTCGTTATTAGAACCCAGGCCGAGCAAGAGGTTTGGCCGCAAAGAGTGTAGGAGCTGGAGCTTGTATCTCACTGCCTCCTCGTCTCCCACCCAGCCATCAGTGTTCAGGATGACGACCTCGCTTCTTCCCGAGATCTCGTCTTTGAGGTGAGTGATTGATTGTACTAGCTTGGCTGTGACTGAGGAGGGGCTCGTGTCTCCGATGAAGTGTGATCGCTCTGGTCGTAGGTCCTGGAGACTCAGGATATGGTTGGAAACAGTCGAGGAGCTGGTGGTTGTGGGTGGACCAATATCGGTTTGACCGATGTCTCCATCGATGATGCTGGTCTGAATTCCATGGTCAAAGCAAACGTTGGCGAGGTAGGTGGAGAGGGTTGATTTTCCGACGTCGACATCTCCTAGAATTACAGCGAGTCCCAGCGTTTGTCTGAGGAGGTCGCTCGCCTCTCGCCAACTTGGGGAAATAGTCGACCCATCGACCTGTTTGTAATCACCCTTTTCGCCCGTCTTGACGTGAAACACTGCCTCTTTGTCGGTCTCAATCGGAATTCTTCTAAACTTGGTGACTACTATTGGATCTCCGGTTCGAATTGGAGCTCCAAGTGTCCAAGCTCGGCCTTCCTCGAGAGCTATGGATGCGGGACCATCGATGAGGAGGGTTTTGCCGGCTTGGAGCCTAACTTGTGGGAAGTGTCTTCCTCCTAGACAGAGTTATTCAATCCCGGCCAGACTTTTGCTCTTGATGACAAGGCGGTAGGGTCTTGGTTATGGAAAGGTTGAGCACGGGGATTAGCGGGCTGGACCGGTTGCTGAAGGGTGGTTTCGCCTTTGGAAAGATCAACCTGGTCTACGGGGAGGCGTCGACTGGGAAGACTGTTCTGTCGATGCAATCCGCTCTGGCGGCCGCGGCGAGCGGCTTGAAGGTTTTCTTCGTTGACGCTGATCTCTCCTTCTCCGTCCAGAGGCTTGAATCCCTAGATCGAGGGAAGGAACTTGCGGAGAATATTGTTGTGTTTCAGCCAGAGGAGTTTCGTGAACAGATCCGAATAACAGAGAGCCTTGAGGTCTTGTTGTCTAGGACCCCGGCTTTATTGGTGGTTGACTCGGTGACAGGTCTCTATCGTGCTGATCTCGAGAAGCCTGGAATGGTTTTTGTAAACAATCGTGAGCTTAACAGGCAGCTGGCTTATCTTTCGGATCTGGCTTCGAGGTTCGAGCTTACTATCTTGTTGACTGGGCAGGTTCACAGTCAACCTAGCCGTGGAAGCTGGCTTACCGCGCCTGTTGCAACGAGGTCGCTTAAACACTGGTCGTCCACAATCTTGAGGCTGCGCCAGACGCCTCGGAGGGATGTGAGAGAGTGCCTTCTCGAGAAGATGGATGGTCGAGAGGTTACTGGTCCGAGGGCGCTTTTCAGGATCGGTGATGCGGGGATAGAAGATGTGTAGCGTTTGGTTCATAACTGTCCAGGTTTGACCGGGCGTGTTCAAGCTCTAGGGGATTTGTTCTGGGAATAGTTCTGGATGCACTATTGTTCATAGGTCCTTCATACGTCGCCAACGCTGCTCCTCTCCTCCTCGGTGGCGGTGCTCCCTTGGATGGGGGAAAGAACTTTTTCGATGGGCAGAGGATCCTCGGAGCGCACAAGACCCTTCGTGGATTGTTTGCGGGAATCACGGCTGGTTCACTTGTAGGGCTTGCCGAGTCACCGGTTAACAGCCATCTTCTACTCGGTGGGTTTATGATCGCGCTGGGGACCGTTCTCGGAGATCTCCTAGGCGCGTTTTTCAAACGGCGAATCCGGATTAGACCGGGCAACCCACTTCCGATCGTCGACCAGCTGGATTTCGTGTTTGGAGGTCTGCTTCTGGGACAGTTGGTCTTTCCATTGGGTTTGTGGTCGATCTTGGTGGTGGTATTGGTGACTCCACCGATTCATCTGGGAACAAATTACGGAGCGTATTTGCTAGGAATCAAGAGGACGCGCTGGTAAGGCTCAAAACAGACGCGCGCTTGTATCTGCACAAGTCCTAAATCCTCACCTCAGACTGACTCGCTTTTTAGAAATGTCAGCTCCGGCGGCGAAGAAGAAGAGCAGAAAAGGCCTGCTGGTTCTCCTAGTGATCATAGCTTCCGCTATTGTTCTGCTAATTCCTCCAGCGTTGGCGGGAGGCTTCATAGTTCCGGTTTCCAAGGTGGTCTTCGGCGAGACGACAGGGTCGCTTTCGGCAACGCAGGCGACCGCGAATGTCTCATTGATAACGGCTTACGAGTACTATTTTTCGATCAGGGCTGGAGGGATGTTCAGAACGAGCGATACAAGCGTGTCCAGCTCAAATGGTAATACCAGCGTCATGATGGATCTGAAGCTAACTAATCCGTCTGGTCAGACAGTGGATCTGGGAAATACCACTCTAAGCGGAGGATTAGGTACGAGGACGCATACGCTCTACTTGTCCATCGATCAGGGGGTCAGGGTCTCTGGCTTGTATGTGCTCAATGTGGACATTACGGCCCGCGTGAGCGTTCTTGGGATCCTCGGAGTAGCTGTCTACCTGAAAACCGTAGTCGCCACATTTACAGTGACTTAATCAGGACTTCTCCTCCGGCGCTTTTTGCGTCGCGGGATCGTCTGCGTTATACCCCGTGTTTTTCCAGAGAAAATTTCCTTTCTGGCGCTGATTCTGGGCGAGACAGGCTGATCAGGGTGCAATCCAGGCTTTGATTTTACAGCAAAAGACGGGAAATCTATGCCATTTCCCGAACGATTCATGGGCAGAGTAGAGATCGTTTTCCAGATTCGAGATTAGGCCTGATAATGGGCGATTTCTCCTATGAAAAAGCTGCTCGTTGTCTGATCTACCGCCAGCACGCCAGTATTAGGTGCTGGTTGGGGTTTGCCTAGGCGGAGTTGGCGGGTTGGGTGGGTAGGATGCTGGAAGGCTTGGGGTGGGAGGAGGCGCGAAAAGACGCGCCATAGCAATGGCAGTCTTGCTCTCCCTAACCTTCGCCAGAATGCCAGGTTCTACCCTTCGATAGAAGAGGGTGGGCGCTAGAATGCAGGAGGGCAACAGAGATGCGACTAGAGTGGTCGTTAGGGAGATAGCCTTGTCAAGGCTTCCGCCAAGTGATACGGCGAAGGTGAGAAACGCGCCCAAGCTCCCCACTGAAGCAAGCCAGTTCGACATCCACGCTCCGGGAGCGGTTACGGTAACCCTCTTTGGATTGTGGCATCGCAGTCCCGAGTCTTCGAGAACCCAGAACAAGACGTGTATCGATGATGGAACGGCAAGGATGAAGATGGCTACGTAGACGAATGCGTTGCTGACGATCGCGATGTTCGCTGGGGTAACATCCGTTATCTGCGGCACAATGATGGCTGATAGGACGAACACGAACAATAAGACCCGAAAATCCCTTAGGATGCGGCGGGAGAAACCGGGAGGCCCGACCGGCCTCTCAAAATAGTACTGGTGACCCGAAGACTCTCGAAAGTGGCGGATTATCCAAATGACAAAGAATGCGAGACGATCTACTACGAGGCTCCAGATTAGAACTGGAATGCCTACGTAGACCACAATTATGGTTACAAGCCAGCCGAGGCCCTTGTAGGTGCCCGCTGCAAGAAGGGGCAGGAGAGACAGAATGCCGAGGACGTACTCTTTCCGATAGGTCAAGAATCCACGGAGAATGGCTTCTATGGGCCGAAGTATGAGTTTTCTAGAACCGGACAGGCCCCGGCCATGGGAAGCCTAGCCGGACTATGTGAGTGTGGCGACGAGTGGCTAGAAGGGAGAAACGCTCGTGAAGTTAAAGTCCCTCGCCAGAATCCCAGGCTGCAGAATTCTGAACTGCTGGAACTCGGAGAAGTTTCGCACAGGCTCTGAGACCGCATCGACCTTGTTGAACAATTCAAGGAGGCTCTGGTTGAACCGCAAGTTCTTCACCGGTCTCTTGATCTCACCATTCTCAACTAGGAATGTTCCGTCTCTGGTCATGCCTGTCACCGTCTTGGTCCGAGGTTCTGTTTCCCGTACGTACCAGAATCTGGTGATCAGTAGCCCCTTGTCAAGTTCTCCAATTAGCTCCTCCGAGGTCTTGGTAGCGCCCTTGCCTCGAATTACTAGATTGGTCGGCAGTTCACCCAGAGGGTTTGGCAAAGGTAGCTCGTGACCTGTCGGTGCTGCACCATAGCGGTGCTGAGATATTCTGGAGGAAACCACGTTTCGAAAGACCCCGTTCTCGATAAGCGCAACTTTGCTCTTCTGACAGCCTTCCCCATCGAAGGGAGGACCGGCCTGGTTTGGATGATACACGTCATCATCGAGGCTGACGTTATCTCCGAGAATCTTCTCTCCAAGTCTACCTGAGAGGTAGCTTCTGCCTTCCTTGTACTGTCGCATTCCAAGATCAGGACTATAACCAGTGGACGCGGATACAGCGAAGAAGAGCAGCATCTCGCTCCATGCATAGGGATCGACAACAATATCGAACTTTCCGGGGGCGATGTCTGCCTGGTTCTTGTTCAACTTGGCTCTTTCAAGCGCTGTCTGGGAGACCTTGTTCGGGTCCAGCTCGCCAATATCGCCAAATGTTGACATTGCGTATCCTGTCTGGTTACCGTTGTCAGCGTCCATTGTCAATGAGAAGTATCCGCCCGATCCCTGATAGGTTGCTTCTAGTCCGGATGTGTTGAGCATCATTACTTGCTCGACGCTGGTTCCGAGAACCCCTGAGGCAAGAAGTCGGTTTTTCTTGGCCAGATCGATGGCGGACCCGATGTAGCCTGCTTTCAGCTCAGCCGGAGCCTCGACAGTCTTCTCGCTATATCGGTTGACTGAACGGTATTTCTGTGAGCCGGGCATCGGCAGATAATCTGGGTCCTCTGGCGAGTCGCGGGCCTGCTTGAGAGCCTTCTCGACGGTCCTCTCGATGGAGGCCTTGTCCAAGGTGCCCGTTGTGACTCGCCCTTGTTTCTTTTCGGAGGCGATCCTCACGGACAGGTTTCTACTGGTGCTATACTGTGATTGTGCGAGTTCGTTATTCCCAAATCGCAGGTACTCGTCAACTCGCGACACTAGAATGATCTCTGCCTCAGCCTTTCCCGCAACACTTTTCGCAGTGGTGAAGATCTGGTGGGCTCTTTCTCTGAGCGGAACAGGCTGGTGTTCCATCTTTTGTGTCATGGCTAGGATGCTCCAAAGACCCGGATGTTCCTGAATCTGCTAGGTGAGGCTCCGTGTCCCGTGATCATCGTCTGCCCAGGCTGGCCCTTTCCACAATTCGGTGTTCCCCATAGCACCCAGCTCTTCTTGTCGGCGATAGCATCGCAGGAGTTCCAGAACTCGGGTGTTATGCCTGCGTAAGTGGGTCCTCTGACCATTTCTCCGATGCTTCCGTTCTTTATCCTGTAGCCTTTTTCGGTGTTGAACTGGAAGTTGTACCTCTTCTGGTCTATGCTCCAACCATAGTTTGTAACCATAAGGTATCCATCGCGAGTATCCTCGATCATCTCGTCATAGTCCCAATCGCCCGGTTCGAGACTGACGTTGGTCATCCTGATTATTGGAAGCTTGTAGTATTCGGCTCGCATGCACCCGTTACTTCGGGTCTCGCCAACTCTGGGGGCGGTTTCTCGGGACATGAGATATCCCACGAACTTTCCACTCTTGACCGCGAACTTTCGCTGGGCTTTTACTCCCTCATCATCGTAGCCGAATGTTCCCAGTCCGTTCCCATGCTCGAGGGTTGCATCCATTACAATATTCACGTGTTCTGATCCGTACTGGAGTTTTCCAAGCTGGTCTGGTTGCAGAAAGCTTCGTCCCGCAAAGTTCGCCTCGTAACCTAGAACCCTGTCGAGCTCTATTGGGTGGCCGCAGGACTCGTGCACCTGCAAGGCAACCTGGTCTCCGCTGAGAATAATGTCTGATTTTCCTTCATTGATAGTCGGGGCGTGGGTGAGCGCTAGGACATCCTTTGTAATCTCCAGTGCCTGTCCGGGAAGGTCCATCTCGTCTACAAGCTCGTAGCCACCGCCAGTGTTCTGTTGAACTGATCGTCTTTGGACTCCGGTAGGGCCTTTTGCGGCAACGATAGCGGATACACCTGCGTAGGAAAGAGTTTGGAATATCTTCGATCCTTCTGAGTTCGCGAAATACTTCTCGATAAAATCGAACGTCATCTGGCCTCTTCTGGCCACAACGTCGTTTTCCTTCATCCTCTTGGTTGTTTCTTGGAGAACTTCGTACTTGGTCTCAGTGGGGACGCGGAATGGGTCCTTCTTGACCGGTGTTGCCCACTTGTCGACATGAACGGGCTCAGAGGCGCGAGTGACTTTTATCCCGAGTTTGGACGCGCCCCGGGCGAGAGCGAGCGCCTTCTTGGTTGTCTCTCTTATGCTTTCATGCTCAAGTTCATCGGTGTCGGCGAATCCCCAGCCGAGATCCTTGTAGAGAACACGAATTCCAACCCCGATTGTGCTCGCTTCTTCGCAGGCCGGGTTTTCGTTGACGACGCTAATAGCTTCAGATCGAGTGTTGACGAGTCTCAGCTCGGCATAGCTTGCGTTGTCTCGCTTTGCAAGGTCGAGAGATATCTTCGCCAGTTCTTCGCCAAGGTCCTTGGTAGAAATCACGGAATCGTGATTAGAAACGGTCATGCTTAAGCATTTACCGCGTCAGGTCGACAGTGGAGTGGGCTATAGGGGATTCCCTAAGAGAAGTCGCAGGACGACACTGTTAGCTCTAGTTGAATTGGCTGATTTTCCGCTGGAAATACGCACTCTGGAGGAGTGCCGAGGTTTCTATCCAACCACGCTTCGGTATCTCGAAAATATTGCTCACATGATTTAACGCGGCGTCCATAGAGTCGAACCTTTCAAACGGTGTCCTAAGGAGCACTCGGAGGCTTTCTCTAACATTCCAAACCCCAACAGGCATTATGTAGCCTGGATGAATTTCCCTCAGCATTATTGCACCGGCTTGCTTTCCTATCGAATCGAGATACTCAGAAACCGCAAGTCGTGCCGAGTAGTAGCAGCCGCCAGGCTTGGCGTAGGTCTTCCGTCCTCTGAATCCTTCTGAATCGCCAAGCATCACGGGCCGATATCCTTGGGGAGAAACATAGCTGCTCTTCTCAACGTCCTCAGCCATGTTCACGTCGGGAAAACTAGTGGCGAGTAGCTCAGGTTCGAACCAGGCCTCGATCCATTCAAACTTCCAGTGTTCGGGAGTCAGAAGTCCTACGTAGATATTGTCAAGATACGTGTACTTGTAGACTCGGTATTCGTCGATGCGAGGATGGTGTCTTACTCGGGACATTAGCTTGAGGCTGAGATTACTGTCAACTGCGGTAATACTCCACCGCGTTGGGACAAGCTTCCGTCTCTTACTCTCGCCAAACATACCGAGGCTAAATGCTCGCTGAATACGGGTAACCAAGACACCGTTTCTGTAGAGCTGGAGTACAGCATCATCGGCCGGGAGATCGCCGTCATAGAACGCTTTCTCGATCCTATTGTCAACGGAGGTGTTGCCCGCATGAAATGAGGTGAGGGGTGCAGTGGGACCGAAGGGCTGGGAATCCTCTCGCAGGTCCAATATTTTTCGAGGGGGTCGAGCTAGGACGAGTTCTGTATCAACAGGTTTTGTCATCATGGCCACGTCTTGCAGAGTCTCGATCAATCTGCCTCCCTTCTGGGCGTCCGAGACTTTCGCCTTGGCGTAGCCTCGAAGCAAACTGTACCTGAAATCTACTATCTCATCGAAGCCCTTGCCCATCCACCATTCTGGAGTGTCAAGAATCTCAGTGTTGCCGGAGTTCGACGGTACCATCGGTCCAATGTTGACGTTTGGATACCCGAATCTACCTACGAAGACTCCCGGTGGACTGGACCCTGCTATGAATTTCAAGTCGAATTCAGGGTGGTGCGCCGCCAGGAAATCTGCTTTGACGTGTATTGCGCACTTCTTCTCTCCGGATAGCCTTCTAACTCTCAGGCACATTGGACAAAGCTTCTCGGGGGACGAGACTATGTCGTCACGTCGCGATTCGCCTCGACCAACCGAGCCGACCATATCCGTCAAAGCTTGACCATTTCTCTATAATTCCGGAGATAAGGCCGAATTCTGGGTACCTTGTCCGATAAACCTGCTCTTGTTGATATTCTCTACGATGTCTGGAGGTTTATGGTCCTGAACACTACCAGAGAACGGTCTTATCCGGTAGAGTTCCTATTCCTGAGTATGTCAGTTGTAGAATACCTGCTGGCAGGGTTTTGTCTTTCGCGTTTGCCCGGGCAGAGACCCCGTTGTATGGTTCTCCTCCCCAGCGATAGTTCGCCTTCCAATATGAATGCCATCCCTGGATGATGTTGGCCCTCTCCATCAATCTCCACGAACCATTAGGGTCCACGAACGATGGGTAGAGCAACTGCACTGACCAGCCCGGGACCGGGGTCTTGCTTGCCACTCCGAACTGGTAGAAGAAGGCATAGGCTGAGGGATAATTCCCGACGCCGACTAATCCGATATCAAAATATGGGCCTTCTCGGAAGTCCGACACGAAGCTGCCAAACTGTGTCCATGGCTGTCCGGTATAGTTGTAGTACCAATCTGCATGAAAGTTCGGCTTGTCATATCGCCACATCATCCTGAGATATACCGGCGTTGAGATATTCGCGGGATTGATCAGGCGCTCAGCATGATATCGGAGGTGTTCCCACATTATTCCTCCACAGTTCGCGTTTCCATCGCAAGTCTCCCAAGTGGAGCCGGAAACTACAAGGGTCCCGTTGGGCAGCACGAAGACGTCGGCCCTCCATCCGAAATCCCAACCGTCAATGCAGCAATTGGGCGATTGGACCCCCATGCCGGCCATTAGAAAGTTGTTTGGAGCAAGCGCTTTCAGGTCCACTTTTGTGAAGCTTACTCCGATCTGAACACAACAGATCCTGTACTGAGTGGAGTTGTAGTAGCCTGCGACGTACGGATAGGTGGGGACTCCGAGCGTCAATTGGCCGGGGCCAGAAGAGATGCTTGTGGCGTAGAGGACGCTCGGGTCCCAGAACTGAAATGATACGAGGGTCCACAACGAGAAGAGAAGAACCACAGCGATTCCAACACGGCGGATGTCCTCTAGTCTCGGATTGAAATGCCTCAATGGACCAACGATTAGTTTCCTGGGGAGACCGAGTTCGAGTACACCGCCGAGCAGAGCGAAGAATCCCCACGAAGGAACAATCAGAAACAGTAGGCTCCTGTCGCAGGATGGACAGAGGAGTGGCCAGAGAAACCCGGAGAGGAGGAGCGCGGAAGCAACGCCTGAGGCCGCTGCGACAAAGATGGATCGGCTTATTTTGGCAGCTTGAATCCCAACCGCTATCTCTGAGACTCCAAAGAGGAGTGCTGCCTGAAACGGGACTAGTGGAGCGAGATAGGTGACGCCTGAGAACCATGCTGTAAGTGGAAACCATGCGGTGACCACGGATGTGATGAATGCGCCGAATATCGCAATCCATGGCCGCAACTGCTTGTTCAGCTTGTCTTCCTTGTATGATGCTCGGACGAACGCGGGTAATGCTCCGAACGAAAACATCATTGTGCAAAGACGGACCCCTGCTAGACCGTCTGGCCCAAAGGAATAGCACTCCGACCTCCAAATCGTCCCAGCCAGATACGTGGGACACGCGAGATAGAATAGAACATAGATTAGCGAAGCACTGAGGAAGACTTGGACGACAGCCCATCGCGGGCGGAGAAGATATGCAACGAGTATTCCTCCGAGGGCGAACGAGACTACATCGGCTTCAAGCCTTGTCGTGGAGAACTGGTAGTACCAGTAACCATTGTTGGTCTGCCCAAACCAGAAATCAGCTCTCTCGAAGAGATACGCTGGCGCCCACGGGAAGATTGCAAGCAAGGCCCGACGAAGAATGCTCCGAGAAGGAAGACTCTGCAAAAGCTTCGCAGAAGAAAAACGTGAAAGTCGAGACTATTGACTCTTGCCCACGCGAAAAACCGCCCTCATTCCCGTTGGAATATATTCTCTCTGGAATATTCTGCATCTTAGCAGGCCGTTTGGCCAAGACCGAGCTTTTCGGGAATGCTTCGCATTTAAGCGGATTACTAGGAGAAGAGAATAGTTCCTACGCTCCACATCCACTTGTAGAGGTGAGCGCGTCAAAATGCGAAGATGCATGATATGCGGTTCCGAAGAGGTCTTCCTCTGGCTTGGAGGTTCCATTGGATCTCTCTACCAATGCACAGATTGCCATTACATCGGACCTATCGTCCTAGAAACTGATGCACAGCAACCATTTGCAGACCAGTTCATGTCCTTCTGGGACCTCTTAGAGGGAGGAAGCTTCTGGAGCGAGACTGGAATATCAAACCAAATGCTGTTCCAAATGTGATCGCTGAGGGTTACAGCTTGCAGCGCCTCTCTCCCCTATTTTCTTAGCTGTTTCCCGATCATTATGAGGTCGGGCTGTGTTTCGTATCCGATGGCCCCGAAGAATTCAGAGGATTGCTCGTTCCATTTGTAGACTTGCGCGTTCACCTTCTTCGCTCCTTTGGTCACAAGACGCCTTTCGACTTCGCGAACGAGTCCCACGCCGATCCCTTTCCGTTGATGTTCAGGCTTCACAGCGAGATGGTAGATCCAACCACGTCTTCCGTCCCAACCGCCTATTACACTACCCACGATCTCATCAACTTGTTCAGCAACGAGGAACAAATCTGGGTCTCGTCGGAGTTTCAACTTGACATCTTCAAGTTCGTCTCCCGGACGCAAAATCAGGCCCGCCGCCTGCCACAGCGCGCGTACTGTGTCGTAGTCTTGGATCTTGAATTCACGGATCTTCATGATTTATTTAGCATTCGCTTTGTCCAATCGAGCTGTCTTTGAAGATTAAGAGCGTATTCTTTCAGCATGAACTGGATTTCTTTGCGCGGAATCTTGTCCCTCTTCGATTCGAGAATTCCGCGGAGAAACGCTAGTTGTCCGGCAGTCATATGGGTGAACATTGTTGGAATGTTTTTTGGATCGACCAATTCTATTAGTATGGATCTCATCGCTCCCCAGTTTTGTCCAGTTTTCAAAAGCATCTCGCCGGACTGCTGCAACAACGCGCGTCCTTCGGAAGTGATATGGTAGACGTGTTGTGGCTTTCCGGTCTTTTTGTGCGCTTCTGCTCTGATGTATCCTCCCCTCACGAGTTCCTTCAGAATCGGATAGATGGAACCCGCTCCGGGCCTCCAGACACCCTCAGTCTTGTTCTCGATCTCCTGCAAGAGATCGTATCCATGAGCTGGCCTCGCCGCAATTCTATGCAAGACGTAGAGACGTAGAAAACCTCTGGGAATCCCTTGCGGGTGCGCAAGAGCGCCGTGGATCGTTGGGCCTTTGATCGTCGTTTCCCCAGAACCAGGCATACGTTTCCTTTGCAACACAGCCTTCGCTAATAAACCCGTTTCGCGAAGAATTCTTTATATAAATCCATATCGGATGCGATATATCTAATACGATAGAGGAATCGAAAGTTGCCTGCAGTCCAAGTTGAGAACCTAGTAAAAACCTACGGGGATGGTACACAGGCTGTTAAAGGAATATCTTTCAAAGTCGACGAGGGCGAGTTCTTCGGATTTCTCGGACCGAACGGTGCCGGAAAGAGCACCACTATCAAGATCCTTACCACCCTTCTGCGGAAGACGTCTGGGCTGGCTAACGTAGCTGGACATGATATCGAGCACGATCCTCAAAAGGTCCGCAAGCTAATCGGCGTTCAGATGCAGGACACGGTTATCGATGAAGATCTCACGGGACGGGAGAACCTGATACTGCAGGGACACTTGCATCAGATGCACGGACAAGAGTTGAAGGAGCGCGTAAACACGCTTCTCAAGATCGTTGACTTGGAGGATGCGTCCGACAAACGGTCAGCCTACTACTCAGGTGGAATGAAGAAGAGACTTGACCTCGCCTCTACGCTTGTTCATAGGCCGAAAATACTCTTCCTAGACGAGCCTACAACTGGCTTGGACCCACAGTCAAGAGCAACAGTATGGTCGTATCTCAAGGAGTTGAACCAAGAAGGAATTACAATCTTCATCACAACACAGTATTTGGAAGAGGTGGACCGGCTATGCCGCCGACTCGCCATCCTAGACCACGGCGAAATTGTTGCACAAGGCTCACCTTCGGAAATGAAGTCCGAGATCGGAGCAGACCGCATCACGCTTGGATTTGAGAATGGCAACCCGGAAGCCGGGGCGCTAAAGGACAAGGCCAAGCAAGTCCTAGGCAATCTAGGTGGAATCACAGAAGTCGTCGACTCTGACGAAGGGATTGTAATCTACGCGAAGAACGGGGGATTCTTGGTCCCCGATATTGTCCGGGCCTTTGATGGGGCAGGGATCAAGCTCGCTTCTATCGGAGTTTCCAGTCCGACCCTCGACGACGTGTTTCTCAAACACACGGGAAGGAGAATCAGGCCCGAGGAGATCGACAAGTCAAGGGCATCCGGAATGTTCGGCCGGAGAAGGAGGTAGAACGAAAACTGACTTTCATCTCTGACACCTACTACATGTTCTTACGCTGGATGAAGAAGCTCGTACGAAACCCAATACTGCTATTCTTCTCCCTCTTTCAACCGATAATCTTCCTCCTCCTGTTCACTCAACTATTCAGCTCGTTCGGTGTACTCCTTGGCGTAAACTATACTCTGTTTGCCACTGCTGGGATTGTTCTTCAGAACGCGTTCTCAAGCGCGTTTCAATCTGGAACAGCCATCGTTGACGACATCAAGTCTGGATTTCTCGCCAAAATACTCGCCACCCCTGCCAGTCGTGCCTCTATCCTCCTAGGTAGACTGCTGAGTGACGCCTTCAGGGTTTTTGCCCAATCGCTCATCATACTAGTACTAGCCTATGGTCTGGGCGTATTCCCTGCTACCGGAATCCTCGGCTACATCCTCATATTGGTCACCGTGGCGTTCTTCGGCCTCGCCTGGTCTGGAATATCTTTGGCCTTGGGACTCAGGACCAAGAGTGCTGAGACAGTGTTCGGAATAGCTGGAACCCTAACTTTTCCTCTTCTATTCATGAGTACGGCGCTGATGAAGCCAGAATTGATGCCAACATGGATGCAGAATGTCTCGGCGTACAATCCGATTAGCTTTGCAGTGAACGCGATTCGCGATCTGATCATGACAGGATATGTATGGAACTCGTTCTCGCAAGCTTACGGGGTAATATCATTGATAGCCGTGCTGACCTTGGGGGCAACCCTCTACGAGTTCAGGAAAGTAGTAAGCTAATAGAACCCAGCAACTACGTCCGCAGCACACGGGCCCGGCCTAGATGCTAAAGTCCGCTATGATCGGGTCCAAGAACTCCAGTATGTCGCGCGTCTCGAGTTCTACCAGCTTGTCTGGATCCCCTCCACCGGCTATGCTTCTACTGTTTCGCTGGATGGTTGGGTCGAGAAGGATTCGATTGATCTTGTTGAACGGTGGTACTCCTCCGACTGGATAGCCTGAATGTTCGAGGACCTCATCCGGCTGGGCTAGTCGTACGTCCTTGACCTTGAGCAGTGTTTTGATTTTCTTGTAGCTGATTTTGTTTTTCGCTGGGAGTATTGCTAGGATGGGTCTCTTGTCTGAGCCTACGAGGACGATGGATTTGATGATCCTGGCTGCTGAGACTTTTCTCGCCGCTTCTTCGACTGTTCTGACTGGCTCGTCGAATTCTATGAAGCGATGCCAGATGCCTTTTGAGACTAGCGTGGTTCTGAGAAACTCTGAATATTTCGGTTTTGCTTGACTCAATTTCTAACTCTCATCCTTGTTCGAGGGTGGACAGGAACTCTGCCGTCTCTCTCGGTGATCTCAACCTTACGACTGTCAGACGCGAATTCTCTGGGCTGTTGAAGAGAATGGGGTATTGCCTCCGTCGTCTTCGATAGGTTCGAATCGCCCACAAGAACACGGAGTCTCGCGAGAACAGTCCTCGAATGTGCTCTTGGTTACCATTCCATAGCTCCTCGCGGGTACGGATTCGCCTCAGGGTCCGCTTGGCCAACCTAGCAATAATAGTCCCGAAAGGGTAGTCAAGCCAAACAACCGTGTTCGCTCGGCTCCATACAATGTCTCGTACCTGATGATAATTTCCATCAACTACCCAAGAGTCCCCCTGTAATGATTGTTTGACGCGTTCTCGGAAGAGATCGTTGGGCGCTTCTCTCCAGTTGGGTTCCCAGTGGAGGGCATCTAGCTCGACGTGTGGAACACCTAGTAGTGTGGATGCTTTGCGGGCAAACGTGGTCTTGCCGGAACCGATTGTTCCTACGACCGAGATTCGCCGGTACTGGTCGCTAGGAATCTGCTTAAATCCACTGAAACGCGAATCGAATGTGAGCACCTTTCATTTCCACGGAGAAGAGGGATAGAACGTGTCGTCAATCGAGGATCCTCTGCTAAAAGAAGTCTTGGCCGCCTTCAAGGAGGACGCGGCCCGCATGGCAGACGACCTTCTCAGAACGATCACGACTCAGGCATTGATAGCGGCGTTCGCGCTACTGTTGGCCATATCGTCATTATTGAGGCTGCTCTTCTTCGTATATTTTGCTCAGCCGGGGAGATTCGGGTTCCCGATGCCGGCACTGGACACGTCGGCGGTAGTGGAGACAGCTCTGACAGTTGTCTTGTTTCTGCTTTCTGTAATCTCCATCTACAGCCTATTAGGACTGCGAAGAAGATATTCCAGACTGTTGGCCATGGCTGAGAAACTCGGCCGATGAAAAGTGCCCCTCTCACCGGAAACAAGGAAAGAGGCAGAGAAGCGACTGACGGTCCTGAAGATGATAGAGGTTTTTGCCGACAAGTGTCCAAAAAGCACACTGCTCAATGGACCCTTCGGTGGAGACGACAAGGCGTTTGACCGGCTGCTCGGACCCAGCGGCATACTTACCAGAACATCATTGATCTTGGCTAGCACCGACGGTAGAGTTACCCACTACTCTCGAACAGACGCTGGCAAAGTCTACCAGCAAGTCCTCGACATGCAACTAAACTTCCTCGACCCGTATACGGGCGGAGAAGTCTGGAAAAAGTGACCAAGGTGAACTCGCCCGCCGTAGCTATGGTTTCAAGACTAGATTGGAAAAAATGGGGAATTTGAACAAAGACGTAAGTGTGTTGATTATGTGGCTAACCTAGTGAAGCCAGGGTGCAATTGTGCGCGCTAGTGATTGCGTTGGTTGTTCTCGTACTTTGTTGTGTAGTACCTGTCGAACTACCGCTAGCTGCAAAGGCAGCGCTTATCGCATAGGCTGTGACACCTGACCCTACCCCGACCAGAAGGACCAAGAGTAGTATTGATCGAAGCGAAAATCCCCCGCGAAGACCCGGGTTGAATTTCATTCTCCAATATTTTCACCTCTACTATTCTTCCTGCGCGCCGGACATCATGATCACTCTCCTAGGAGTCTGCTTAAATCCGGACCGTTCCTAGCTCGAACGATTGCGCCATTGTGATTGATGGTTCGCGCGGAGCCCTTTTGTACCTAAAGGCCTTTGAATCCTCTTTGAAGATCGTCAAGTAGATCCTCAACGTCTTCTATCCCAACGCTCATACGTATGAGAGAGTCCTTGATCCCTTGCTCGATTCTTCTCTGACGCGGTATGCTCGCATGTGTCATGCTAGCTGGATGCTCGATGAGGGATTCAACCCCTCCTAGACTCTCTGCCAAAGTGAAGACGCTAAGTTTGGTCAGGAGTTTTTCGCAGTCTCTGAATCCTCCTTTGAGTTCGAAGCTTAGCATTCCGCCGTGGCCCCGCATCTGGCGCTTGATAATGTCCCTTTGTGGATGGTCTGGGAGGCCAGGATAGTAGACGTGATCTACCGTAGGCTGTTTCTGGAGAAACTCGCTGATTTGTCTAGCGTTGGAGCTGTGACGATCCATCCTTACAGAAAGTGTCTTTATTCCTCGCAATACGAGCCAGCAGTCTAATGGTCCTGGAACAGCCCCGACGGCGTTCTGCAGAAACTTGAGACGCATACCAATATCAGCGTCCGCCGTGATCGCGGCACCACCGATCAGGTCGCTGTGGCCTCCGAGGTATTTCGTTGTGCTGTGGACGGAGATATCGGCGCCAAGCTTCAACGGGTTCTGAAGATACGGGCTTGCGAAGGTGTTGTCAACGACTAGCATTGTGTGATTCTTCTTCGCGATCTTCGAGATCGCTCTGATGTCAACAACTCTCATCAACGGGTTTGTGGGCGTCTCGATCCAGATCATCCTAGTGTTCTTCCGAAATGCCTTCTCCACCTTGTCAGGTGTCCTCGGGTCTACATAGGTAAATTGAAGGCCGTAGTTTCGGAGGACTTGGTCGAATAGCCGGTAGGTTCCGCCATAGATGTCATCCCCGGCGATTACGTGATCTCCTTTTCGCAGCAGCATCAGGACAGTCGTTGTCGCGGCGAGACCTGAACTGAAGGCGAGGCCAACCTTCCCATCCTCCAGGGCTGCTAAACTCTCTTCCAGTGCGTTACGGGTGGGGTTTGCGGTTCGGGAATAGACGTACTTGCCCTCACGGCCGGGTTTGAGTTGCATGTATGTAGACGTGAGATAGACGGGAACCGTGACCGAGCCTGTGGCAGGGTCTGGATCTTGCCCTGCGTGGATGGCTTTGGTTGAAAACCTCATGATAAAACGCCATCGGACAGGCGCTGATTTAACATATCTTTCTAAAATCTGAACTGTATAGTAGGAGAAACGCGGACCTAACACCCCAAAGTTGGAACAGGCAGGGTAGTGCTGGCCCCTAAACTTATCTTCGGAAGGAGTCGATTGAATACGGTTCCTGTGGACCTTGCATCATCCTAGCCATACGCGTCTATTGGGCATTGAGCGGCCTACGTTGGTCGAGCAAATTGTCAGCATGTTTCACCTTCCCTATTTTCTCGGATGCGTGGTTCTGGCATCCGTAATGGGTCCTGCTGGAATTCTGTTAGCCGATTACATGGACACCGGTAGCGCTAGTGCCGCCTGGAGTGACATTCTCAGCCCATATTACGGACATCCTAATTGGACTGGCCTCCTCGACCTCTCGTTCGTCGCTTTCATTATCTTCTGGCTTCTCTACATGATCAGATTCATGCGGCTTAGACTGGCAAGGGCAGGACCCGACCTTCTGAGCCTATCACCGGAAACGGAGACGACTCGAAAGATCTTCGGCAGAGTATCCGAGGCATGGCCGCAGCTACTGGTCGCGGCAATGCTATTCGCTTTTACACAAATCTTCCTTGTACTTGTCACAGGGTTCTCTAGTAGCAATATTACCAGCGGATATTTTGGCCTTGGAAGCCCACTCTCATATCTCATCGAACTGCTCTTCTACCTCACGATTGGGACGTTTGTATGGGTGTACGCTAGTTCTCTTTGGGGAATACACCGGTTTGGTAAAGAACCTCTCCGGCTGAAGCCCTTCTACCAAGACCCGTTGCTCGGGCTAGGAGAAATGGGAACGCTGTCTCTGTATCTCGCCTTTGCCTACTACACGGTCTTCGGCCCAGTAGTTTTCGAATCACTGTTCTTATCCCCGGACCCTGTAGGATACGCAACACTGTTTCCGTTCATAATACTCGGAGGAGTAATGTTCTTCCTGCCGCTCAACAGTATCCATCAGAAAATGGTCAAGGTGAAAAAACGCGAGACAGAAAACATCGAACAGCGTCTCGCAGAAATTCTCACGTTATTGCACAACCCCTCGCACAATCCTGATGGTGCGGCCGCAACATCAAACCAGATCGAGAACTTGTTGAAGGTTGAAATGTTGCAGGTGACACAGAGGTCTCTTGATCAGGTTCCGAGCTGGCCTTATGACAAGGCAACGCTCGAACGGTTTACCGCACTATTTCTATCAGTCGCGTCCCTCCTTATCTCACAGCTGGCACAGAAATACATTAGGGGCTGAAACCAGAGTATCGTTGTTCCTGACAACCTTTTCTTGACGATTCGATACAGCACGATTGTGACATTGAAGACAGACAGGTTATCCACCAAGACGGTAAAGGACTCCTGGAATATTATGTCCAAGTGTATCTTTGGATAGCCCAAGTTACCGTAGCCTTCACCTTTTTCTGTAGAGAACCGGAATTCGCCTCAAATCTTCTAGAAAAGTTTGGGGATATGGTTAATTACAAAGGGAATGTGAACGCTAACGAACCTTATTTGTTGTCTAATCGATTCTATTCTCTTGCCCTGATGATTCTCTCGTTAGCTGTTCTTTGGAACATACCTGCAAGTAACGCCGGACCAACGCTAGGAAACTTGGTTCCTAGGAATTTTGAAGTTAATGCGATGGCTGTCAGCCCACAAGGAGATGTGGCTGCAGGCAGCTTCTACGCCATGGATCCGACAGTGATTCCTTGGGACCTCACCAACCCGATTTACAAATATGTGGGAGTGACTCTGATCGTCAGCAATCTAGATACCAGCAGTCTCGCAAATTCCATTGGGATAAACATACCAACGCAACTGCCCACTCTTCTGCCTTTCAAAATTATCCTGATTGTCCAAGGGGTCCAGACGAAGGCCCCCGCGATCGCATCGGATATTGAATCGATTTTTGGAATGCCTTCTGGCTCTTTTACAGCCCTTACCTCGAGTCCCGTTACGCTCCCTGTTTCAGTTTTTGGGGCTGACTTCACATCGAGCCCCTACTCGAGCTTTGTCAATAAGTTTGTCCAAGGGACTAGCAACAAGGCTGTGGTTATAGGGCAGTACTCCGCCTCCCTTCTGGAGAACTCGAAGTCAGGAATAGTTTTCAACAGCGTAGAATCATTAGCCTATCCGGTCAGCCAGCTTTTTAGCGCCGGGTCGCTAAACTCCGCCATACTCGGATCAGAATTCAATTTTGCCTTCAGCCTCAACTCGACTGGGGTAGTCGTTTTACAAAAGAACCTCCTGAGCTTCTCTCAAGCTCAAGACCACACTTTGGATTTCGCGGCCACGCTGGGACTGACCACCCCGTTGAAATCCACGACAAACGAGACATTCGCCACCTTACTCCCAGGCGGTGCCCAGGTCAAGAGCTTCAATCCCTCCACTATGATAGTTCAGTCCAGCCCTACTATCGCTCTCATCCTCGGACTGTTTCCCTGGGTCGGTTCCGCCCAGAGAACCCTGCCTGACGTATCAGTTACGTTCCACTATCCAGCGTTCGACGGACCCGTTCTCAGTGCCTCCTGGACAACCACGCCCGCGACTTTCTTCGTTGGTCAGAACTTTACTCTCGCGCTCACTGTAAGTAACACAGGGGCCATGAACGCGCAACAACTCCACTTCACTCTTGGCTATTCTTTAGCACTCTCCCGGGACGGACCTATTGTCTATGGCAATTCGCTTCAGTATGCTGTGGCTTCAATCCCGAAGGGAGGAGCCGACACTCACAGTTTCAATTTCCTAGCTCAGGCACCGGAGGTCGAATTCACTCTAAGCGCCTCATATCTAGATACAAGCAACTTCGCATACACATGGAACACCTTCTTCTCAGTCGCTCCAGATGTGAAAACCAACGGACCCCTCACCGTAACCAAGACACTGACCACTACTAACCCGGCCTACGGACAGCTTGGAAACGTAACCGTCTCCATCCATAATACCGACACCACAGCTGCTTACTATAACCTAGTTGACATTACACCGGAAGCTGTTCTCCAACTCTACCTCAACGGTCCAGGAGGCTCTTCCTCGTCCACGGGTGGAGACTGTCCCAACGTCTACAACCTTCAAGCCAATACAACAATGTTCACCTTCGCATTCCAGAATGGTTGTGGTACCACCGCGGTAACTCAAGTCTACGTGGGCAACCAGACAAACTTGTACCTTGTCGCACAGCCTAACATCGGCCTAATGTCAGATGAACAGTGGACCCCGTTATACCGCTACCCAGCAGGTCCGTCGCCGAAATTAGGCAGCCCGATATCCGTGCAATTGGTGCTCAAGAATTCTCAACAGATATCAACGTCTTCCTACGTCTACACTACAGGATCACTTCCCCAGCTAGGAGATCCTAAAGCCTCGTACCTCGACCTGTACTGCTCCCTTTGCCCGGTTGGCAAAGGAGACGGAGCACCCACATTTTTCGGAAACCTCGTCAATGCGACGGCTACCCCGATATCCGGCCAACCAATACAACTTTCATACAGTTTGAACTCTAACGGCACCTCCAGAGCTCTGGCAACTGTGACCACGGACGCGCAAGGTCGATACTCCTACAGTTGGACTGGTGCGCCGCAACTGCCTCTTGGAGGCTACACATTAACAGCAGAGTTCGCGGGGTTAGCCCAGAACAGCCCTCGATTCGAATCCATCCAGGTATTCGTAACTGAGCCCACCGTCATTGGGCCAGGAAAGACCGTCACGATGTCATACTTCTACATCTTCAATGCTACAGGCACGTTTACGATAGAACCAGAAAGAGTGATCTACAGCAGCCGACAAAACGTGAGCCTGATTTTCCCGGGCCAAAGCATCAGTGCACTATTGGTTGGAGAATTTGAGGCGCAATCCGCCCCAGTGACTGTCACTGTTTCACCGCCACCCGTGCTTCCAGTAGTCGACACGTCCTTAGACACCCAGAAACTTAGCTTCCTATACGTAGCTCAAAACCAGAGTTTGGTAAGGATCAACCTTCGAGTCACAAACACAGGACCACAAGCTGCGACTAATGTTGTTGTCAACTCGACCATTCCTGGGCTATACACTCCGTATTCATCCTACAATACACCATACTTCTTGCCGGTCAAGGACGCAGGAAATGTCACGGTTGACAAGACCCGTGGAGTCGTGACGTTTTCAGTCAACACATTGCAACCTGGACAAACAGTCTCCGCGTGGTATGTTGTACAAGCGAACGCTACAAGCTCCTCCTATCTCTATCTGACCGCCAGCAATGTTACAGCCCAAGCCGGAGCGTCAAACTTCAAGTTTGACTATACGGGGGCACTACTCGAAATCTATCCGCCCCTCGATTATCGCACGGCCACATTTCAGGGATATCTACAGACCTATGTTACAATGGATCCATCGGTAATCGCCGCCAACAGTACATCAACCGCGACCATTCACATGTACAATACAGGAAACGTCACGTTCACCGCTGTCAGTGGCACCGTGCAGAGCTACAGTGGTCTGACTTTCGACCGCACCTCGTTCACGACGCCCCCTATTCTTCCCGGAACCGAACAAACAGTGACTCTGACTGTCACAGACCACACAAGCTTTGTTTTCAATCCGAATCCTTCGACCGGCCAAGGATTCTCTGGGACGGTGTCTTACACCCAGACCTCCCCATCCACTTCTTCCTTCAGCGGAAACTTGTTGGTATACAACTCGAAGGTTGCCGGCTTCAATCCGAGCCTAAGAGTAACCGTTTCCGCCCCGACGACTCAAGTCGTGGCCGGAGCCCCAGCCTTCGTATACATGACCGCGACCAACACAGGAACCTCCAACGTGACCAATGTTAACTTCTACACCCAGGCAAACAGCCCATTGTTCACCGCACCAGAGACTGCTTACGGATCTCAATCCAACAACTGGCAAGGAAGCATTGGAGCGGGACAAAGCATAACTTTGAGATTGGGAATATTGACCCGTGCAGGTGGACAGTACTATTTCTCCATCTCCTACGTAAACTACCAGTTCAATCCGCCGGGCTCAACGCAAAGCACCCAATATGCCAACATTGCCGGTTCCACCACCGCAATCATAATGGCTACCGATACTACTGGACCCGCAATTACCATTCCATGGGCCAACCCGTTCGCACCAACCTCCAGCGACCAAGAGAATGTCTGGACGCAGGCCTCCGACGGGAGCGGATCAGGCCCCGTTAAGCTCGAATATTCCGCTGATAAGACAACATGGACGACAATCGCAATGACCCCACTTGTCGGATCATACTCGATGGGACAGAGCCTGCTCCAATTTCAATCCACAGTCGGGGACATCTATAGCGCGACCATACCAGCCCAGAGTGGCGGCACGACTGTTTACTATCGCATCAGGGCTACTGACCGTCTCGGAAACCCGTCGTTGCAGGACAACAACGGCATCGATTTCTCCTACACTGTACAAGGCGGGTCCAACAACGCAGTTGTCCAACAAAAACCCGGAACCAATGTTGTCGTGAACCTGACACAGTCCATTCCAACACTAAGGGCAACGATCACTCTTAACGTGTCCACACCCATCGCTATACAGGTAACACGGCTCTCGTCAAACCCAGGGGGCACCCCGCCCGCAGGTACTTCACCCCTCGGAATCTATGTCCAGATCAACGCCAACGTGTCGATCATACTGGATGCTCGAATTCGCCTCTACTATACAGCCAGCCAGGTTCAAGGGCTCGACCCCAGCACTGTCACGCCGTACTACTGGGACGGGACCAACTGGGTTGCTTTAGGCAGCGTAGTAGTAAACACGAGCCAAATGTGGGTTGAGGGAACAGTCCACCACTTCAGCCTCTTTGCAATATTCGCATCTGCGTCGACGACGCCGCCACCGCCTCCCCCACCTCCAGTGGCCGCCCAGCCTCCATGGCTCATCATAGGAGTGGTAGCAGCTGTAGTAACAGTTGGGGCAATCGGTGGACTCTACACGACCAAGATACGGAAGCGAGGCAAGCCGAGCACAACACCAGCCTTAGCACCGCCGCCTACACCTGGAAATCCCCCTTCCCTTGGGGCTGAATCCAGCTCTACCATCTAATCCTACTCGGCAAAGTCGCACGGTTGACCGTTCTAGGCCTCGTCCGGTTCACGGCCCGAGGCCTGGGCCGCCGACCAATACGAACGATCCTAACGGTGATAGGTCTGGCTGCGCTAATTCTTACCTACGTCAGTGTCCAGTCTCTTGTTTCTACCCTCGAAATTAACATCGCGGGAAGCGTATCATCCCTTGGGGGAGAGATTGATGTTTGGGCAAAGGGCGCTTCCTACCCGCTGATCAGCAAGATCAATGAATCATACGCGGGAGTTATCAAGAGCATTCATGGGGTAGCCCTAGCAGCTCCTATAACGCTCGCACCTCTAACCATTGACTCAAACGAGGCTGTTGTTGCAGGAATCGTGCCCGACCAGCTCCCTGCTCTCCTGAACTACACCATGCTGGCAGGAACAATGATCACGTCGAACCAGTCAGGAATCTTGTCAATAGGAAAACTGTTGTCTGCCACAGTCGTAAAGCACGCGGGCCAGACGGTCCTGCTTAATGGAGCGAATTACAGCATCTCCGGAGTCTACCAGACCAACAGTTGGCTTGACTATTCGGTAATCATCCCGCACATAGTGGCGCAACGAATGATCGGCTTGCAAGGAGGTACCTCCATGATAGTTGTCATAACAAAAGACCCTCGTAGCATAGATAATGTGATCGGAGAGATCAGAGCCTTGCTGCCGGGAGTTGATGCTTTTCGGAGAACGGACGCGCCGTCGAATATCTCGCCTATCTTAGCGTCGCTGGAAGCAATAACGACAGATATCGTAGCCATCGTCACTTTGGCCGCGGTTCTGGGGATAATGAACTCGAATCTCAACAACCTCCGCGAAAGAATGCGCGCATTTGCCATCTTCAAGGCAACAGGGGCATCTTCCTCGCAGATCATAAGACTCGTCTTGTATGAGTCATTGCTTATCGGAGCGCTCGGAACATTGCTGGGCCTGGGCGTATCCTACACGGTTCTGAAGTCAGTCTCTATACCCGTCGTACAGACCATCAACGTAAGCGTTATCCTAGTGCCATCAACCTTCATCTATGCCACAATACTTGGACTATCCGTCTCATTTGTCGCAGCGCTTTACCCCGCGTTGAGAATCGCCAAGGTCCGTCCGCAAGAAGTCTTCAGATTTGGATGACAAATTCATTCTAAGAACGGAAGGCCTCGGCAAAACCTACGGCAACGGACCTGAAAGGACAATCGCACTTGATAGTGTAAGCTTGAAGATCGCCAGAGGAAAACTGCTTGCTCTTTACGGCCCGTCGGGGTCAGGCAAGACAACACTACTTTTCCTTCTAGGCGGACTCGACAAGCCAACATCTGGTAAGATCTACTTCAACGGGGTCGAGGTCACGAGCATGAACGAACGAAGACTCTCGAGACTGAGAAGGAACGCCATCGGGTTCGTGTTTCAGAACTACAACCTTGTCGATGAACTAACTGTTCTGGAGAATGTTATGCTTACGATGATGTTCGAAGGAAAGCCCGGCGCGGAGCGGAGAGATCGTGCTGAAGAGCTGCTCCGCCGTGTAGGAATCGCAGGTAAGGAACGGCGCCGGCCTTCCCAGTTGAGCGCGGGAGAACAGCAACGTGTGGCCGTCGCAAGAGCGGTCGCTAACAGGCCGGAACTGGTCTTGATGGATGAACCCACTGGAAACCTTGACCAAGAGAATTCCCAACAACTGATGCGACTAGTTACCGAGATGGTTCAGGGGGAAGGCACAACATGTGTGGTCGCAACGCACAATCTTGAGATCGTTAACGAGGCCCCGTCCAAAGTCGTCCTCAAGTCAGGCCGGATCGTAAGCAGCTGACCTAGGCGCTTGAAGAAGCTGTTAGTCTAGTATTGAGGCTTGGCTCCCAGGCCATGCAGCTTGTACCTCAGATATTTTTCCATAGTCTTCGTCATTAGCAGGCCGCTTTTCATGCTCTTGTATACGAATAGCCAGTAGTCTTTCTGGCTCGCTTTTCCCTCTCCAACTCGCAGAGCGTACAATTCGAGCTGGTCTAAGAGATTCATCACGTCCCTATCCCTCAACTCAAGCTCCTCGTTTGAAGTTACAGAAACCCTTGTTCTTTCATCCATTGGTCAGAGAATAATTTGCTAAGGTAATTCCTGCCGGTATCCGGAAGCAGTGTCACAATCGTCTTGTCCTCAGGCAGATGTTCTGCGACCTTCACTGCAGCGTGGACTGCTGTGCCCCCTGACCCTCCTACCAGGATTCCTTCTTCTTGTGCCAGTCGTCTTGCCATGCGAAATGCGTCCCTGTCAGAGACTTGGATGACATCATCAACGATCGACAGGTCCATTGTCCCTGGCATGAAGTCTTCTCCAATCCCTTCCACCTTGTACTGGTGGGGCTCTTCCCTGTGTCTGTGATATCGGGGGTAGAAAATTGACCCCTCGGGATCGGCGCCGACAACCTTCAGGTTTTTTTTCTTCTCCTTTAGAAATCGGCCTATTCCCGTGATGGTCCCTCCTGTTCCCATGCCGCAGACGAAAACGTCGATTTTTCCCTCTGTCTGACGCCAAATCTCTGGTCCAGTTGTCCGGTAATGAGCGTCGGGATTGGCTCGGTTTTCATACTGGTTAGGCATGTAGGAGTGCAGCGTCTCTTTCGTCAGTCTCTCCGCGACCTTGGTGTAATGTTCAGCGGATTCTGGGGGAACGTTTGTAGGGGTCACTACGACCTTTGCTCCGTAAGCCCTTAGGATGCTCCTCTTTTCCTCGCTCATCTTGTCAGGCATGACGAAGATCATCTTGTAGCCCTTCACGGCGGCAACCATTGCTAATCCAACTCCGGTGTTTCCAGATGTGGGCTCTATGATCGTTCCGCCGGGTTTTAGGAGACCCTTCTCCTCCGCTTGTTCGATCATCGCGATTCCGATTCGATCCTTGACGCTTCCACCAGGGTTGAGGTTTTCCAGCTTGGCGAGAATAGTGGGTTTGAGACCTTGCGAGACCTTGTTCAGCCGGACGAGAGGCGTGTCTCCGATGACATCTAGAATGGTCTTATGAACTTCCATCGAGAAAACTGTTTCCGTTCGTACCTTCAATCAAGCCTGTTTATCAGAATATGCAGACTCACAGGTGGACTGGAAGAGAGATCGAGAGAAAGTACGAGCATGGGCAATGCAACCCTCCCCTAGGATTGAGGGGGAACCAAAGACACACACTCCACGGTCATCCCGGGATTACTTAGGGCCCTAACTGGAAGTATCACGAGCCTTAACTTTCTGCTTTTCCCAGCAGACTTGACGCGTGATTGTAAGATTTGTCGCAACGGGTCCCCACCGGCATCCCTGAGCTAGACGATGTGATAGAGGGTGGGCTTCCTAGGGCGGGTCTGTTTCTTGTAGCTGGAACTCCTGGATCTGGTAAGACCGCTTTCAGCGCGAAGTTCCTGTACGAGGGTATCATCAAGGGAGATAGAGGGATCTATGTCTCCTTCGCCGAGGGTCGTGAGGCGTTTTTCTCGGAAACGGCGCGGAATGGTTTGGACTTTGCGAAGGCCGATGATGCCGGTATGTTCCTCTACATGGACCTTCTCACTGTCAAGAACGAAGGTATTCCCGCTGTGACGCAGTCTATAGTTGACGCTGTCCTTGACTTCAAAGCATCTAGGCTTGTGATTGATTCCTTTTCGGCAATGGCTCAAGCTGTTCCTCAGTTGATAGAGGCCAGGTCTATACTTCACACGATTCTCGGGAAGGTAATCAGGCAAGCCGAGTGCACTACTCTCCTCATCTCGGAAGTCCCTATGGGCACATCTAGGCTGGGTCTTGGGATTGAAGAATTCGTTGCCGATGGAGTCCTCAAGTTCACCCAGAAGGAGATCGATGGGCGAGTCATTAGAAACCTGGTCATTCACAAGTTGCGGGGGACAAAGATAGGGAGAAGGGAGCACATGTTCACCCTTGATGGCGGGTTTCGGATGCTAAGCCCGTTCGATTCCTCACAAACCAACAATGGACACTCTCATCCGGTCATCAAGAATACAGCATCACACTCTTCCACTGGAATCAAGAGCCTAGATTCTGTTCTCGGGGGAGGCCTTAGGAGGGGAAGCCACATTCTCTTGGAGGTAGGGGAAGACGTCTCCTCACCCTCACTGATGAGCTTCCTCTCACCGATAATCTCAAACACCGTCAAATCCGGTGACCAAGTCATCTGCGTCCCGGTCAATGGAATGTACCCTGAAGAACTGCAGGAATTCCTCCGAAAATCCATCCCTGATGGACTTGCATCAGTTCAAATTTTCGACATTACGGGCAAGGGTGGTCCGAACACCGTGGACCTTGGAGGCGCCACGGTCCTCCAGCCCTTCGACATGTTCTGGAAGACAGCTAGGAAACTAAGGAAACCAGAGAACCGCTTGCTGAGCATAATTGGCTTTGACGCTCTAGAGGCGAAATACGCGAAGGATCTCCCCGCAATGCAGGGTCTGATCATCGAAACAATCGCCAAGGTGCGAAACGCAGGTGATATCATGATATCAATAGCTCGGCCGTTCTCTAACACCTTGAGAGAGCTTGCCAGTGCCTCAGATGTCCACCTGAGGCTTGTCCAGTATGACGGGGTACTCTGTCTCTTGGGCGTAAAACCGAGGACGGACTACTATGGCGTCTCTCTCCCCCACAAGGGTGCAAGTGCCGAGATCGAACTGGTCCAGGTCTCATAGTATGGCCACAACAGTTGGCACGTCGTTAGACCGACCGCTGATAGAATCCATCGATGCCGCCCTCAGTGCTCTCGGAACCAGTACTAGGGACTCGGTTCTCCTCTATCTTCGTAAGAGATATTCCATTTCTTTGGAAGAGGCTCCTCAGAGGATGGATGAGTTCCTCCAAGCACTCCGCGCTCTACTTGGATACGGAGCGAGGGTGATCGAAAAATTAGCGATCGCTAGATTAGTGGAAACGAATGAGGTCTCCCTCGCCGAAGCGAGAGGGAGAAGTCTAGCCGAGATTGTAAATCTTTCAAGTAAGGCACGCGGCAAGATTTGACCCGTCAGCCTGAGAAACGTTCAGTGCGACACGAACTTTTACTCAGAGAGTTCTCCCGAACGCCCAGCAACCTCTGAAATTCGCTGATCTATTGTTACGAGATCATAGCTCTATCTCAGCTCAATTGTTTCTCTCGAGCATTCACAGGTAATTCGAAGAGTATGTCTGCGCCCAGGTGACGGGGCTTTCTTTTCGGGTTCAGGCTGACGGTTTTGCCTGACTTTCAAATCGTTTTGCGAGCCCAAAGACCCCGAAGAACAGAAGCGCTCCCGCTATCGCTGTGACCGCCGAACTGAGGATAGTTGTGGTGGCGCCGACCGAGCTCACCAGATTAGCTATTTGGTCGGCTGGCAGTGAAAGTGTCAGAGCCAAGCCCACCACGCTTTGAATCGTCAGCAACGAGAACGCCGCAATTATCAAAGTCCAGGCACGAAAAGACCCCGTTATTCTCGTCACCTTGTATGCGTAGAATACTACCCCAGCCTGAAAGATGAGTTCTATAACAGCGACGAAATAGAGCGTTGGTAAGACGATAGGATCTAGCATTCTTGTTACCGTCTCACTTTCGTTTCTCCGCGGCCCCGCGGAAGAGATCCATGAATTTCTCTGATGCAACCCTTCGCGGCGAGCCAGTGATTACTCCTTCGTAGTTCATGAACGCGGATTCTATCTTGATTCCTGTCGGAGTTATCTCAAACTCTCTAAGCGACTTGTCATGATCGCTACCCCTCATCTTCAAGATCACCAAGGCCTTCCGCATCGAGGATTCAATCTCCACAGGTTTCAGTGCAACTATGCAGTCCACCAAGAAGCTCAATCCTACATCAGTCACAGAGAAGGACCCTCCGGCCATTTGCGGAGACTCCCAAATCATCAATGAGCTTATGCCCTTAGTTTTGAGGTGCATGATCAGCCGGTAAGCCTCTCTCCTCAGCTCGCTCTCCTTCACGAACATGGCAAGATGGCTCAACGAGTCCACGACTATTCGTTTGGGCTGGATGTCTCGGAAGGACTCGTCGAGTAGACTCTCTCCCTCTGATTCAAGCAGCAGGTTTGGAGATGTGCAGACAATTCTGAACTTGCTTTCTTCCTCCAGCTTCCGAAGATCCCATCCAAGGTTTTTCGCGTCTCGGTAAATCTGGTCAGGCATTTCCTCAAAGGTTACGTAGAGCCCAGCTTCCCCAAGTTTCACACCGTTAACCAAGTACTGGAGGGCGAGCGTTGTCTTTCCACAACCAGCGCTCCCGGCGACCATCACTGCATCACCTTTCATGAATCCGCCACGTAGCATCTCGTCCAACTCAACTATTCCTGTCCGGACCCTCCTACCTTCTCCGGCCTTTCCAGTGAAGAACTGGTCGAATCCAGAGACTCCTGTCCTAGAACTTGGTGTGGTCAATTTTCTCGACTCCCTCCAGATTTCTCAGATGCTTGGCGATAGCGTCCAAGACTTCCCTGTCCCTCTCGCGGTCCAGAAGTAAGACCTCTGAACGACCTACCCTCCTTGTCTTTAGGATACCCAGATTCACAAGACCTCGGATGTCTTCTTCGATCGCATTCCCTGTTCTTCCAATGCGACGTGCGACAGCATCGAGTGTGTCGATGAGTCCTGGGTTTCGGTGGAACAATACCAGTAGGTCTCCCGTGATCTCGGAGGCGAGGAGCGTTTCTAGCATCTGCGCAGCGCTCATTTTGTTTGAGCCTCCATTGCGCAGGCTTCTTTTGCTCTCTCAAGGGCTTCGCCATAATCGAAGGGTTCTTGAGAATTGTATGGAATATTCAGCTTCCGGAACAGATCTTTGACGATGACTTTCTCAAGGACAATTGCGCCGTTGCCGAAGACTGTTTGTAGCTTCCTATGGAACTCCTTGGGAGCGGTTGCTTCATTGAACAAGCCCTGGCCGTTTAGAACTCCTAGGATTGCTTGGCCTAGGGCTGCTTTCACCCCGTCACCGATGCTGAGCTGCAGCATCGAGGAGAAAGTCTTCTCTTGGGCCAGCTTAGAGTTGGTCCTGCTCGTTTTCCAGCTTGCTCGGAAGTCGTCCTGAGGTATGGGTGAAATGGACGAACCCATGGCTAGAGCTAGGCTCCTGCTCATTTGTTTCGTTGAGAACCTGTCCGGGCATAAACTCGTTGTAACCTAGGCCCGAGGATTTTAGTTGTTGCATCGTCCGCGTCGATTGATTGAAAACCCGATAGCGAGTGCTGAAACGTAGGTTACACACGTGTAGTCGGTCTGGTCCCGGAGGTTATCATGATGGGGCAAGATGCGGTCACCTCTAGTAAAAGTGTTCAGCGCATCGCGCGAGGGATATTTTGAGTAAGCTGAGAATGGCTAGCTTTCTTGCAAGAAATGCATAAATTACCGCCACAGCCGCGGGTGCGAAGCCGGTTGAGTCAACATGGCCTCACTCATCGCATTCGTTAGCATCTTTGTGGAATCGCCGTACATGGACGATGTTGTGCAGGCTCTGTCTCGTCTCGACAAAGTAGTCGATCTCTACGAGGTCACCGGCGAGTTTGACATAGTCACTGTTGTCTCGGCGTCAGACATTGAGGAGTTTCGGGATGTGCTCAAGAACAAGATAATGAAGGTCAAGGGCGTCAAGAGCACCGTCAGCTCGATTGTTCTAAAAACCCACAAAGGTTCCGGGTCCAACGGCGACATCTTGAACTCGACCTCGGCTGTAGCAGCTTCCTTCAGTCACCGGAAATAGATTAACCTCCAAGCGAGCTCTGAGGCCGTGCCATGGAGGCGGTTAGCGGCTGATCGACCCGAGCAATTTATTCATACTCATCACAATTCTGGTCACAGCCATCCTATCGGCCCGCCTCCTCTCCCCACACATTGCTAGAGTATTCACCCTAGCACCTAGTCGCCTCGACAAGATACTCAACCCTGTCGAACGAGAAATCTATCGACTCGTGGGCGTTGATCCAGCTCGCGGCATGAACTGGAAAGAATACTTTCTCGCCGCTCTCATTGTCAATATTTTCCAGATGGCAATCGCATTTGTAATATTCTCATTTCAAGGCGTTCTTCCATTGAACCCTCAAGGGTTTCCTGGTCTCTCATGGGACCTTGCATTCATGCAGGTCATCAGCTTCGCCACCAACACCAACTTGCAACACTACAATGGAGAAGGGAATTGCATTCAACTCCCGAATTGCAGTAATCTAACCGGAGTTCCCGGTCTTTCCTATCTCAGCCAGATGATGGCCGTCCAGTTCTTGCAGTTCACGAGTGCAGCTACAGGAATATCCGTGGCTATCGCGATGATTCGAGGGTTCATCGTCCACTCGAAAGACTTGGGTAACTTCTACGTTGACTTTACAAGATCTCTGACAAGAATACTGCTCCCTCTATGTTTCGTGGCTTCCCTGATATTCGTCGGCCTAGGAGTTCCTCAGACTCTGACAGGATATCAGAGCATCACGCATACGGTTGAGGGTGCGACCCAGACAATCCTGGTCGGACCAGTCGCCTCCCTTGTCAGCATTATGCAACTAGGCACAAACGGCGGAGGATACTTTGGAGCGAACTCTGCCTATCCACTCCAAAACCCGAACCCTGCATCTAACATATTCCAGATCTTCTTGATGCTACTTATTCCCACGTCACTCTGTTTCGTATTCGGCCAGTTGATAGGCAAGAAGCGGGAAAGTCGTCCAATACTCTGGGGTGCCTATGCGCTCTTTGCGCTGGATCTCCTGATCGCCTTCACCCCCAGTTTTCCAGTTGTGGGTCCGGGAATGGAAGTCCGGTTTGGTGGCTTCTTTTCGGTTTTCTGGACCGTTGTCACAACAGCAGTGACCACAGGCTCAGTCAACACATCCCTATCGAGCGTGAACCCTCTGGTCATACTTTCCGCGTTCAATGGAATGCTGATCCAAGCAACCCCTGGTGGAAAGGGAGTTGGGGTGATGTACATGGTCATGTTCATCGTTCTCACAGTCTTCATCGTCGGCCTCATGTCCGGCCGAACGCCAGAGTACTTGGGAATGAAAATAACTGCGCGGGACGTTAAGCTGGTGATGATCGCGTTTCTGGTCCACCCAGTCATCATCCTCATCCCGACGGTCCTTGCCTTTTCAACTGGGGCTGCGAGCGCGATTGGCGTTGGGACGAACTCGGTAGGGTTCACCCAGATATTCTACGAGTTTACTTCCGCGGCGGCCAACAATGGAAGCGACTTTCTCGGAGCATCCGCAAACACTCCATTCTTCAATGTCTCAACAGGCATTGTCATGTTGTTGGGGCGTTTCGCGCCCATCGGACTACTACTCGCTCTAGGGGGATCTATGATCAATAGAAAGAGACTCACAACAAATGTCGGTGTGAGGACAGACAGCTTTCTCTTCTCAATCGTCATTGTGGGAAGCATACTTGTCCTCGTCCTTCTCACCTTCTTCCCGTTTCTCGCGCTGGGCCCGATTCGAGAGTTCTTCCAAGGACGTGTAAACGGATTCTAGGGAAGAACAATGGCGACAAGATTCAGCAGAATGCTGTTGGTCCGACGACCGGCGCTGGTTTCGAGGAGAGTGTTTATCGATTCGCTTGTTCGCCTGAACCCGCTTAGACTGATCACAAACCCGGTAATGTTGATCGTGGAGATCACCTTCCTCATCGTGGCAGCCATGGCACTCTACCCCGAAGGATTTCCCAGGTTTGCAACCCCCTCCCTCCAGTCATTCTACGGGGAGGTTGCCTTGATTCTCCTGATCACTGTCTGGTTCAGCACTTTGTCCGATGCGCTCGCAGAGAGTCAGGCGAAGAATACTGCGAACAGCCTTCGAAGACTCGAGATGGAGGTATCCAGCAAGAGAATTCTCATGGAAGAAGGTTCTAGACGAATCGTTCCTACTCCCTCAAGAGAGCTTCGCAAGGGTGACCTTATTCTTCTCGAGAAGAGTGACACTGTTCCCATTGACGCACAGGTCCTTGAGGGAATCGCGATGGTTGACGAGTCTCTCCTAACAGGAGAGTCAACTGCGGTTCGAAAGGCACCGGGAGATGATGTCATCGGAGGCTCGCAGGTTCTCAGCGACACGCTTACGGCGAAGGTGACGGTCAACCCTGATGAGACGTTCATCAACCAAATGATTAGAATGGTTGAGTCCTCCAAGAGGCCCAGGACCCCGAACGAGCAAGCAGTAACAATTGTCCTGATCGGACTCACGGCGATTTTTACGATCCTTATCGGGGCTCTGCTAGGCGTGTCTCTGGTTCTGAGTCTCGCAGCGGACCTTTCGGTCCTGATAGCGCTCTACGTCTGCCTCTTGCCTACGACGATAGGAGCACTTCTACCCTCGATAGGATTGTCCGGCATTTCCAGGCTCTACAGGGAAAAGATAGTTGCTAAGTCTGGTCGGGCAGTCGAGACAGCGGGAGATACTGATGTTATTCTTCTCGACAAAACCGGGACCATCACAATCGGTAACAGGCAGGCGGTCGAGTTTCTACCATTCCCCGAATTCACCGAGAAAGATGTGGGTGAAGCCGCCTTCCTAGCTTCGTGGCATGATGACACTCCCGAGGGTAGAAGCCTGATCAGGCTGGCCTACGAGAATGGGTTCGTTCCAAAGGAAATGAACGCTCTCGATGCATCTGAGGTGTACGAGTTCAGCGCGAGCACCCGCACTAGTGGTGTCAAACTGGCTGGAGGTACCGGGTTCATGTTGCCAAAGAGCGGGGGGACTGGCCGAGAGAGGGGAAGGCTGAGGAGAAAATTTGAACCCCACGTGGAAGGCGGCGTCCCGATCGGATCTGACGAGATAGAAATCATCAAAGGGGCTCCTGATGCCGTCAAGAAAATTGTAAAATCTGTTCCCGCTGACTACGACAAGATCGTTCAGTACATTTCTGCAGCTGGAGACACGGCTATGGCGCTTTCGAGAAATCGAGAGGCGATCGGGATTGTAAGGTTGAGAGACGTTCTCAAGCCCGATATCAGGGAAAAGATCATGGCGGTCAAGGTGATGGGCATCAGGCCGGTTATGATAACCGGCGATCAACCACTCACTGCCAAGAGCATAGCGGCGGAGGTGGGAATTGACGAGTACCAACCGGAGGCGAAACCTGAGGACAAGTATCACATCGTCAAGCGGGAACAGGCCGATACTAGAATTGTTGCAATGATAGGAGACGGGACCAATGATGCCCCTGCCTTAGCAATGGCCGACGTAGGTTTGGCGATGAACTCTGGGACCCAAGCGGCGAAGGAGGCCGCTAACATGGTTGATCTCGAGTCGAACCCGGCCAAGATCATCGAAGTCGTGATGCTTGGAAAACAATTGCTTATGACCCGAGGCGCCGTGACTACATTTAGTATCGCGAACGATGTAGCGAAATATTTCGCGATCATGCCCGTCTTGTTTGCATCAACCATCCCAGAGCTGAAGGCGTTGAATGTTCTCGGGCTTGGGCTGAACACTGCCGTTCTCTCGGCCCTTATCTTCAACGCGATCATCATTCCCCTCTTGATTCCCCTAGCGATGAGAGGTGTCACGTTCAAGCCCTCGGGAACCATGACCCTTTTCCTGAAAAACACGGTGATCTATGGAGTTGGTGGAGTTATCATCCCCTTTGTAGGAATCAAGCTGATAGACGTGGGAATATCGCTGCTCTAGGAGAGAAAAACCCATGATGAAAGTTAGGCGCGAACTCCGGCGAAATTATGGCCCTGCAATAAGATTGGCATTAATATCGCTGATTCTCTGCGGGCTCGTGTTTCCCCTCGTCATAACGGGCTTTGCCCAGCTAATCTTTCCATCCCAGGCAAATGGAAGCTTAGTTCAGTTTCACGGTAAGACCGTGGGCTCAAATCTTATCGCGCAGAATTTCAGCATGCCGATCTTCTTTCATCCCCGAAACGATTCTGCCTCGGGGGTGGACCCTGACATCACAGTCCAGGACGCCTATTCTCAGATCCCGAGGATAAGCTCTGCCACCGGCATTTCAGTGGACGGGCTACAACAAATCGTCAACCAGAACGAGGAGGGCACGTTTTGGACCTTCGGCACTCCGTACGTTAATGTTCTAAGGCTAAACCTAGCTCTCATCAAATCGGGCAGTTCAGCTTACAACAGTTTCTCGTAGTTTCGGACTCAAGCCTCGGATGAGATTGTCTACTCGATGAAGGATTAGGGAATCGCTGTGACAGAAACCCGGTTTCCTCAGATAGCTCCCGAGCTTGACCTCACAAACCTTTTCGGATTCGTTTCGGCACATCCGTTGAGGGTTGTCATACGGTACTTAGGTTTCCGTCTCTAAAGTTAACTGCAAAAATCGTCACCTTGATCATACTTTCGACCGGTTCTTGGATATTCTCGCATGCCCAGTCCTCAACTGCCTCTCCAGTGACAACGATCCTAACCGGTCTCAGTTTCCCCCTCTCTCTGAACTTTGCCCCTGACGGACGCATTTTCTTCAACGAAAAAAACACAGGCAACGTACGTGTCATTCAACAGAATGGATCACTTTTGTCAACTCCCTTCGCTACCATTTCGCCAATATTCACGGACGGCGAGTCGGGACTATTGGGCATAGCTTTGGATCCATCCTTCACCACCAACGGGTATCTCTACTTCTACCATACCTATCGTGACAGCCAATCCTACACACACGGTCACATCGTCCGCTACACAGCAGCAGGTAACATTGGGACGAGCCCGACGAACATCTTCGATGTCGTAAGCGGTGCTCCGAACACTCCTCCTTATCATAACGGTGGCTACATCAAGTTTGGACCTGATGGCAAACTATACGCACAGGTCGGCGAATTCCACGAAGGTTCGCCAGCACAAGACCCACCGTCCACAACTGGTAAGATGCTTCGCATGAACTCCGACGGGTCCGTTCCTTCCGACAACCCCTTCCCCGGAAGCCTTGTCTATGCTTTGGGCATCCGGAATGCTTTCGGCTTTGACTTTGACGCGTCAAATGACAGACTCATTGCCACCGAGGCGGGTCCAAGCAGCGATGATGAGATCAACATCATCGTTAAGGGCGGAAACTATGGTTGGCCGACGTGCCTCGGAGTATGCCACAACCCGTCATTCATAGATCCAATCGTCAACTTCAATCCAGTCGTCACACCCACCGGGATCGCGACAGTTGCTCCCAACGTCTATTATTTTGGCGAATGGAACACGGGGAACACGGGAAACCTCGAACGCCTTGAACTCTCTATGAACGGATCAGTAGTTTCAATGAGCCAGGTTTACACGCAAAGCGGAGGAATTATCGGGGTTGAAAAGGGACCCAATGGGAAACTGTACTTCACCTCTCCAAACGGAATCTACACTTACGACATTCAATCGCCAGTCTCACCGATGCCCAATTCCCTTTCCATAATCCTCGCGATCACTGTGTCAATAATCGCAACGGCAGTGTTAGGCTATTTGGCGATCCGTTATCGGGGCAGACACTCCGCTCAACCTGTTGCTAGAACGCAACAGGATCCATGACAGTTCGGCTCCTCTCGAAATGAAATTAGTGGGTAGCAGCTACATGAGCTTCTGGTATAGCACGAAGTATGCTGTTGCCATGAAGACGAAGCTTAGCAGCATGCCGAACCCTAGAAAGCCGTATGCTCGGCTGGGCCGGTATGCGTTGCGTGTGCTCGTGAACATCATGTACAACCCTACGATTCCCAGAGCATAGAGCAGGGCCACGAACACTCCTTCGGCCGGAGTCTGGTTGTTGATGTCGTGAGGATAGACAAAGCCGAGACCTTGCTGGACGTTCAAGAGACTCACCGAGGTGCCGGCGCCGACTAAGATGAAAAGTCCGCCAGCGAGGACAAAGACGGTGAAGGCGAGGATCAGGAAGGAGGCTACAGGCAATAGCGGCCTACTGGATCCGGGTGCAAGTTTAACGAAACTCATCCGGAATGCCAGGTTGTTTAGAGATCTCTTCAGTTTGAAGAGTCCTGTTCTGAAACCCATCGCTGGTCCACGTTAAGTGGGGGAAGGGCCATCGCCGATTATAAGCCCTGCTTTCCGGTTCTGTCAACTCTTCGGTTGTTCGAGGACTAGACTTGCTCTCATCGACTCTGAGGATTACCGTCGTCGTCGGATTCCCCTTCATTGCTTCACCTGAGAGCCCTTGCGCCTCAGAGACACATAGTCTCTTTTCGGCAGGGAACGGTCGAACCTCAACCGCCCCCTCACGCCCGTAGCGTGGTAGCTTGGCCCATTGCACGGCAAGGATTTTACAGTGGCCAACCAACCGGCTATCCCGGTCTAGACCCGTCACCTGGTCGGAGTCACTCCCCTCATCCCAGTGTGACAAGCTCATACGACGACCGCCTAACAGTGCAATGGGCCGCATCGTGAACATAACAGTTAGAGAGGACCGAAGCTACCACCAAACAACAACGGAAGAGTTGACAGAGCCTGCTTTCCCAAATTGCATGCGCGAGTCTGAAACCGTTTTTATAGCGCGTTTGGTCATGAGCCCTCGCGAGGCTTCCGCACCGATTTGTGTCCGCAGAGAATTTTGTGCTCCAAGTGCGGCGAACTCCTCTACACTGGGCTTGAGCTGGAGACCCCTGGCGAGATCATTCAGCGCAACGGAGGCTACTGTCCAAAGTGCGGTAAGAAGCTGGGGTTTGACACTGAAAACTTGAAGATTATTCCAGAGACCCCTGTTCCTGGTCCCTAGTTCCCTCGCATTCTTTTTTCTACCAGCACTCAATTACCGGGCAGATCACGAGAAGTCAGGCATTGGCAAGAAGAACCCAAGTCTACGAGTACCATAGAAAGCATGGTAACATCGTCGAGTATGCGGGCTTTGACCTTCCAGTCTGGTTCGAAGGCATAATCCCGGAATGCCGTAGTGTTAGAAACAACTGTGGAATATTCGATGTCTCCCACATGGGACGAGTTCTAGTGGAAGGAAAAGGCGCCGAGTCATTCCTCAACAATCTCACCACGAACGACGTGTCTAAGCTTGCCGTCGGAAGAGGACAGTATTCTCTCTTTTGCAATGCTAAGGGAGGAATTATGGATGATCTGACCGTCTTCAGAATCGGTAGCGTGCGGTATCTTGTTGTCTACAACGCCGGGAACCGTGACAAGAACTGGAACTGGCTTCTCAAAAACAAGACACGAACCGATGTGACCATTTCCGATGTTTCTGATGATGTTGCCATGTTCGCAGTTCAGGGTCCTCGCGCCGGGACGGTCCTCTGGAACCTGTCCGGTGTCAAGCTCGACGAAGTGGAAAAGTACGGGACGAAGGATGCGAAGGTTGCAGGGATTCCGTGCCTCCTGACACGTAGCGGATACACGGGTGAGGATGGTTTCGAGATCTACGTGTGGAATACCAGCGTGAAGGAACCATCAAGTGCGATGAGGGTCTGGGAGAAACTCTTGTTGGGTGGTAGAGAAGTCGGGATTTCTCCGGTCGGGTTGGGTGCGAGAGACGTTTTGAGACTTGAGGCGGGAATGTGTCTCTATGGGAATGATATTGATGAGAACACTTCCCCGGTTGAGGCGAGGCTCAACTGGGTTGTGCGTTTGGATAAGCCGGATTTTGTGGGTAAAGATGCGATCATACGCTTGAAGGAAAGAGGACCCAGCCGAGTGAGAGCTGGTTTCAAGATGAAGGAAAAAGGGATTCCGCGGCAAGGCCAGCACACTTTTGTGGATGCCGATGTGGTTGGCAAGGTGTCTAGCGGAACATTTTCTCCTACTCTCAGTCTTGGGATTGGAATGGGCTACGTCCCACCGTCTTTAGCCGCGATCGGAGAGAGATTCAGTGTTGGAATCAGAGATCGGAGGGTCCAAGCCGAAGTCGTCAAGCTTCCTTTCTACCAACGGCGATCAGAGGATCAGGTTGTGGTGCTTGGTGAAGAGATGGGATTGAAAGATTTCAGGAAAAAGTATAGCCCGTCTAGTCAGGCCACGGTCGCGACCGCAACCCATTGAGTCGATGGCGCGCTATTTCTCGAGGCCGTAGAATGTTTGTTCGAGCAGTTAGGCGGATTATGGTTTAGCCGGCCACTTCGAAGCTTCGGGCTTTGAGCTGGTCGCATTCGTGTAGCGTGCTGTGCTTTTCGCACAGGTCTCTGCTGCAGTGGGGGCAGTTTTCTACTGCTAATTTTTGGCAGTCGGTGCATACTGCGCCCCATACCAGTGCCATTTTTCATCTCTCCGGGAGTTCTCACCGTATTAGCGATCGTTACTAAAGCCGTTTGGACATTTCCTACTCAAAAAGATAAGTAAACCGGTACCTAACCTACAGGGACAAGTCTAACCGGGACAGATATTATCTGTAATCTTTCTTTACGAATAAAGGCTAACGTCGAGGCTTCTCTTTCTTCCCCTTCAACAACGCGTCAAGACTGACACCGTTGACCGTGAAAACACGATAACGCGTTCCCGGAAGGTCACCGTACGCTTTGCCCTCGGCACCACCAATGCCTTCGATCTCAACCTCGTCATGTTCGTCTATGAAGTTCAACGCCCCATCACCCGGAAGAAAAGCCGTCACAGTCTTTCCATTCTTAATGATCTGGGCCCTCACACATTTCCGAACTGCGCTGTTGGGCTGGCGGCATTCCACCCCAACCTTCTCTAGTACGATGGCTTTTCCCTGTGGCGCTCCTTGAAGCGGGTCGGATTTGTAATCCAATCCAAGCATTCGTCGCTTGTAGGGTGCATAGGCCCACCTGAACTCTTTCCGTCTCTTCCGGAGTTTCTGGGCTGCGAACAGCCCCCTAGACGCCTTAGCCATTCATTCACCGATTGGGGAGGCAAACGACTAGCTAGGTTGCTTTTTAGATTGACGGCAACCGGTTTCAGAGAGAATCGTCCCCTGTCAGGCAGGGAAAGACTCTGTTCTTGGTGAATCTGTGTCAATGCCGACGAGGCAACCTTAATTCTGAGAACCACTTGAGCGAAATGAGACATGGAGAAGAGAGAAACTATCGATGGAGTCTTGGTGGATTTCAAGGAAGATATTCTTATCATATCTCAAGAAGCCACGCCTGATCCCAAGTCGAACTTTCATTACACTCATGAGGCCCTGACCTTCAAATCAGCTTGTAAGGGGAAGATGCACGTCTTTGAGACCAAGAGCGCGCCACGAGCTTTGTGCCAAGTCCTCAGTTATCGGTGCGGACACGAATAGTCACTCAATCGTAGGTTGTCCTCTAGCTCGGATAACGGCTACAGACGCCAAGAGAACTCGGTTATCTGGTCAGTCCAGACCGAGTAATCGCCCAGAATAAGCCCTGATCCGGAATCTGAAAGATCAGTCAAGCATTCGCTCCAAATTGTTCAGGAAGGATCTAGATTTCCGGTATCACGGATTTTCAAATAGCCCGTCTCGTGCCCTGAATCGCAATGTCCGCCCATTATCCATCCCAGACAGGAAATCTTGTCTAGAAAACAGATGGGGGGATAAGAGCAGAACACCTCGAGACGCCAGAGCGTCGAGAGGAAAAAATTGGGAGATTCCTACTACCTATCTCAATCGAGACGTTTACTGCACAACTACGTGGTCGATGTCGAAGTATCTCTTCACAAGTAAACGTGTCTTGTCGATAGTCCGGCCGTTCTTTCCGATAGCGATCGCCTTATCCTGAGCGTCCACCTCGACAACCACGATTTTCTTGTCCGGCCTTTCTGTTACTCGGATCTCTTTGATCCTTGCTGGCGAGAGGCTGTTCCGGATCAAGCCTTCAGGGGTCTCCGCATACTCCACGACCTCGATCTGCCGGCTTGTCATGCGACGCAGCTGGTTGATGTTCTTTCCTCCCTTTCCGATCGCGAGTCCCATGTCGCCGGGCTTTGCTACGAAGATGATGCGTCCGAGCTTCTCGTCGATCAAGCAGTCTTGGACGGTGGCGCCTGTGGTGGTCTCGAAGAGGGCCATGTACTTCATTTCTTCACTAGTCAGCTTGATCTTGGGCTGAAGCATCACTTGTTCTAAATCCTCCAAATGAAATGATGAAAAATATTCCTTGCATTCCCGAGTGAACGGTTCCACTCACGGATTAAACAATGCACGTTTACTTGCAGTCTCATGCCTTTCCACCAAATGTGGCTAGGACCCTGTTGAACCCTGCCCCGTCCTGCAATTCCAAGAAGGTCGACTTGAAAGCGTGGCCTTCCAGTCTGTCCTCTATAGAGATAACCATCTCCCTTCAAAACCCCAGCAAGATAAGCAATATTACTCATTATTCTTCTCAGCCAGCTTCAAGACCTCTGAATCACCGGGTTCTTTAACGACCATTGATGCGACTGGGAAGGGTTTCTCGCAGAGCGCTCCCAGGTCGAGGCTGCTGCCTTGGAAGACGTAGACTGGAACCTCGGACTGTTCCGCGTCATATACGATGTTCTCGCGAAAATCTGTTGGGCAATTGCTTGCGAGGATCAAGAGCTTTGCTCTCCCGAGGGAGGCGCTGGAGAGAGTGATCTTGCTTCCGAACTCGACCTTGCCGGTCTTAACGGCCATCCGGATCTGTTTGTTCACGTCCAACTGGTTCTACTTGCTCCCTTTCCGGGACATTGACATTGATACTTCTATGAGGCCTGTGCCCATTGGTACTTGTTGACCGACGATCACGTTTTCCGCGACGCCCCTTAGAGTGTCTACGATGCCCTTGACTGCAGCATCTACGATCGTGGGTATTGTGATCTCGAAGGCTGCCTTGGCAAGAGTGCTTGCTTTCTCCCCGCTGACACCGTGGCGTCCGACTTGCAGGACTTCGCCTGATGAGGTCATCATATCTGCCACCAGCATCACGTGTCGGATGTCCACATCTAGACCCTGTTCCTCCAGTACTCCTAGCGCTTCCTTGATTATTACGTTGCGGGCTGCTTCGATCCCGAGGACGACGGCTGTCTCGTTAATGTTATTGCTCACTGTCCGGCTTGTGTCAACGCCCGGGACTTCGAAGGCCAAAGCGAGGCTTGATCCTTCCGTCCGGACTATCCATTCTCCTTTTTCCTCGATAACAAGAGCTCTTCGGACCGCGGGCAAGCCTTTGACGTGATGGACCAGGAGTTTGCTGGCTAGGCGCCTGAACTGGGGGATCTCAAGCTCCTTCGACTTGATTTCTACATGGTATCCTTCGACTTTCACCTCGCAGTTCGGCGGTTTCACCGCATCTCGTACATCCTGGACTGTAATCTCTCTCTCCCGCATTGCTTGCGGGTTCAGCTTCACATCAATTCTCATCCGTGTGACATCGGATTCGAATGAGCTAGCAATATCCTCTAACGTAGCATGAGTGAGCTGTGTTGCTACCTCCTGGGCTTTCTCTCTGCTCGCCCGGTGTTTCGCATCCAAGAACACGGTCATGTTTGGGGTTGAGGGGATTTTGCGTGCGTCCACGATCTCAATGAGTCTTGGAAGTCCCAAGGTCACGTTTTGCTCTCGGACTCCGGCGAAGTGGAAGGTTCTGAGCGTCATCTGCGTACCAGGTTCGCCGATGGATTGTGCGGAAACGATTCCTGCCGCCTCGCCCGGCTCGACCAAAGCGCGTTTGTAATTCTCTATGGCCTCCAACACTGTCTCGTCAACAGCAGGCTTAGGCAGTTTCGCGTTTATCAGGCTCTGACGCAGCTTGTTGAGTATCAAGGGCGAGAGAGTATTGTTCGCCTTGTCCACCTCATCCTCGACGTATTCCTTGGTCGCGGCCGTTCCCTTCTTCATAGTAAGCCGGATGCGTTCTATGAGTCGATCGATGTTTACAGCCTTGCCGTGATCGCTCTTCGCCGTGTCCACACCATCCTCCCCGTAACGGACCTGGATTATGTTGCCCCGGGAATCCCTGACGGTTGAATCATATTCGACCCTGAGATGCTCCAGGGCGTTGATTAGGCGTCGTTGCATGTATCCGCTCTGCTGGGTCCGGACCGCCGTATCCACCAGTCCTTCTCTTCCTCCCATTGCATGGAAGAAAAATTCGATGGGTTCAAGCCCGTCTCGGTAAGAATTGTAGACGAATCCTCGAGCCGCCGCCCCAGCGTCTCCAGGTTTGAAAAATGATAATGCTCTCCCACGATATCCCCTTAGGATTCTTTTTCCTCGAATCGATTGTTGGCCGACGCTTGCGGTCATCTGGGATATGTTGAGCGTTGAGCCTCGGGCTCCTGCCCTGCTCATGATCACCCCACTGTTGTCCATCTGGAAGTACTGGTCGGCGAACTCACCCGCCACATCTCGCGCTCTAGAAAGCTCGTTCATGATGTAGAGCTCCAAAGATTCTTCCAATGACTGCCCCGGCAACCGTTCTAGCGTCTCTTTGCGGTAGCTGTCGATGTACTCGTTGACCTTCTCCTCCGCCTTGGCGATGGCTTTAGCGATCTTTTCCTTGGTGGCCGCGGGAATCTCGAGTTCGTCGAACGCGTATGTGAACCCTCGAAGAACCATGTATCGATCGAGAAGTTTTGTGACCGCGTTGAGGAACGTTCTTGCATCTTCCGCTCCATAGTCCTTAACTATACGGTGGAAGAGGCTCTCTGATTTTTCGGCACCGATAGACGCCTTGTCGATCACTCCTTGCTCAAGGACGCCATCTTTGATCACGATGAAGGCATCGTACGGGCAGTCGTGAAGAACTCCCTTGTCGCAGTCCGCGCACTTGTAGTAGCTTGACAGGTTGGATTTCGACACGAAATTGAAGCCTTTGGGGATGACGATGCTGAAGATCTGTTTGCCGGTCCATTTCTCTTCAGGTTTTGTCACTGCCGGTCCGGGCATAGGTCCCTCGAAGCCCGCAGCCGCCAGTAACTTCGAAACAGTTGGACGATCCAGAAGTGTTGACTTCTGTGTTAGAAGGAAGGCTGCGGTCAGTGAGTCTCGGATCGCTCCGATGATCGGTCCTCCGTATCTTGGGGAGAGGATCTGGTCCTGGACCTGCATGAGGAGGCGGGCCTCGGTCCGGGCCTCTTCGCCTTGTGGAACGTGGAGGTTCATCTCGTCACCGTCAAAGTCCGCGTTGTAGGGCGGACAGACGGTTGGGTTGAGCCTGAAGGTCTTGTAGGGGAGGACTCGGACGCGGTGTGCCATGATGGACATTCTGTGTAGGCTCGGTTGCCTGTTGAAGAGCACAATATCGCCATCTCTGAGATGTCTCTCGACCACGAAGCCGGGCTGGAGCGCTTCCGCGACAACTTTTCTATCTGTAACGAATTCGAGCCGGACCCGTCGGCCATCGGGACGGACAATGTATAGTGACCCTGGATAAGTGTCAGGGCCGTTGCTGATGAGTCGCTTCATCTCTTCGAGATTGTAGTCAGTGGCCTTCTCAGGAATCGTTAGGCGGCTTGCAACATCGAGGGGTACTCCTACTTCATTGATGTCTAGGTTCGGGTCGGGAGATACGACTGTTCGGGCTGAAAAATCAACTCGTTTGCCCGATAGGTTGCCTCTGAATCTTCCCTCTTTTCCTTTCAGTCGCTGAACGAGGGTCTTCAAGGCCCTTCCAGACCTGTGTCTCGCAGGGGGCAGGCCTGAAACCTCGTTGTCAAAGTATGTGGTTACGTGGTATTGGAGCAGTTCGTGGAGTTCTTGAATGATGTTGATGGGAACTCCGGATTCAAGCGCCTCTCGCAATTTCTGGTTGATCCTTATGATGTCGACGAGCTTGTGAGTCAGATCGTCCTCCGACCTGATGCCGGACTCTAGAGTTATCGAGGGTCTGACCGAGACGGGAGGGACGGGCATGACTTGAAGGACAGCCCACTCGGGCCGTGCGGCTTTGGGATCCATTCCGAGAAGAATCAAGTCATCGTCAGGAATTCTCTCAAGCCTCTCTCGGACCGTACTGGGGGTCAATCGCACCGCGCCTCCCTCGGCCACAATCTCGTGGAAGGTGGTGGGCTTGCCATGTTCGATTGGGTACTGTCTTTGCCCACAGTGAGGACACTGTTGGGCCTTCTTGGCGTCTTTGATGATCTCGTCCAGGAAGGCGTCAGGTACGGTGTTTAGGCGTAGTTTGAGATCGGCGTGGCGTACTTTGAATTTCTCGATCTTCTCTTCACTCAGCAGTATTCTGCCACAGTTTCGGCAGGTAATTGAGAGGAGTCGATGAATGAGTTTTGCGAAGCTGACATGGATAACAGGTTCTGCCAGCTCAATGTGGCCAAAGTGTCCGGGGCAAGCGGAGGCGGTGTTGCCGCAGGTCTTGCATTTTTGGCGGGGTTCAAGGGTCCCGAGCCTGCCGTCCATCAGTCCGGATACAATCGGGACTCCGTCCTCATCGTAGGTGTCCGCAGCCTGAACCTCCACCGCCGATAGTTTTCGAAGCTCTGAGGGTGATAATAGTGTGAATCGGATGCTCTGGATTACCTTGTGAGCTTCTTCCATTGTCGCGAGAGACATCGCTATGCTCTCTCTTCCAAGTTCAGTCGTGGTGCGATTCCGAGAGCCATCAGCTCTTGGACTAGGAGTTTGAACGCGTAGGATATTGCGACAGGGGAAATGACGGCTTTCTCAGCGTCGATGCGACAGATGTACTTGTTTTGCTTGATATCGTGATATGCGAGAGTGCCGCATGTCTCGCAAACGTAGGCGATGTATTTGTCAGATTCTTCTAGTAGCCTGTCTCGAAGTAGAGCGGATGCGCCGTGTCCGATGAGGCAGTCTCGTTCCATTTCTCCAAATCGTAATCCTCCTCCTCTGGCTCTGCCCTCGGTGGGTTGACGTGTGAGCATTTGGACTTGGCCTCTGGCTCGGGCGTGCATCTTGTCGGCTACCATATGGTGGAGTTTCTGGTAGTAGACGACGCCTATGAACAGGTCTGCGGCGAGCCGTTCACCCGTAATCCCGTTGTAGAGGGGTTCTCGTCCACTCTTCTCGAAGCCGAGTTTGGTCAACATGTCGCCGATAGCTTGGGGTCCGATGTTTTCGAAGGCTGTTCCGTCCATGATTTCTCCCATTTGGGATGCGAGTTTTCCGCCAAGTGTTTCTACGAACTGGCCTATTGTCATTCTTGATGGTATGGCGTGGGGGTTGATTATGACGTCTGGAACGACTCCGTCGACTGTGAAGGGCATGTCTTCTTGTGGTACAAGGAGCCCTATCACTCCTTTCTGTCCATGGCGAGAGGCGAACTTGTCGCCTAGTTCTGGGACTCGCAGGTCTCTTACCTTTACCTTGACAAGCTTGCTTCCTTCAATGGATTCGGTTACGAAGACTTGGTCGATAGTTCCCTGTTCTGAGGGTCTCATCGTGACTGAAGAGTCTCGCTTCGTAGGGCCCTTTGCTTCGAACTCGCGGTATTCCTCCATGAATCTTGGCGGGCTTGTTCGTCCAACAAGAACTGTATTGCCTGTGGCTTCAGCTTCAGGAGAGATCATTCCATCTTCTTCTATGAGTCGGTAGTAGCGGTCCCCGCGGTATCCTCTGATCCCTGCTTCCGGGATTTCAAACTTGTCCCGCAGTCCTCCGAGGTACTGTCTGCTTTCAGCTTCGTAGATTCGGTAGAAGGTTGACCGGAAGAGGCCTCTGTCGACTGAGGATTTGTTGATGATGATCGCGTCTTCCATGTTGTAGCCTTGGAAAGATAGGATCGCTACGACCACGTTTTGTCCAGAGGGACGTTCGAGATAGTTGAATACCTCCATCGGTTTCGTCTGGACGATGGGTGTTTGTGGATAGTGGAGGAGATGGGATCGAGAGTCCACCCTGGTGAAGAAGTTGGTCGAGAAAACGCCCAAGGCTTGTTTCGCCATGGCTGATTCGTAAGCGTTACGTGGAGATTGGTTGTGCTCTGGGAACGGAATGAGGCTTGCTGCTATTCCAAGCATGACGTAAGGCGCAATCTCGAGGTGAGTGTGATCTTTTCTGAGGTCGTGTTCGTACATGGCGATCAGAGCGTTTTCTTCCTCGTCTGCATCCAACATCTCTACGACTCCTGATCTGACCAGGTCTTGCCAGGCGATTCGTCCCTGCTCGATCTGGACAAGGTGGTCTTCAGTCAATCGTGGTCTGCCGCCGTCAACCACGATGAGAGGACGCCGGACTCTTCCAGCGTCGCAATTGACGTGCAAATCGGCTCTTCCCCCCCTCGCTTCTGGGGGATGGAATGAGAAATTGACTTCGGCGCTCAGCTTTCCCTCGCGTCTGAGTTCTCGGAGTTCTCCGGCGAGTGCTGCCGGATCTTTGGAGTATCCTGCTAGTATCCCGTCGACTATGACTTTGCCCCCACTTGATCTGAGTTTCTTGTCGGATTCTTCGATCGTGGTTACGCTCATTCTCCGTAGCTTGTCGACCATTTCTCTGGGCTCGATTCCGACGGATATGCTGCTTGAAAGGGCGAGGTTCTTGACGAGTCCGCAGTTTGATCCTTCAGGTGTCTCGTCGGGGCAGAGCCTTCCATAATGTGTTGGGTGAAGGTCTCTAGCTTCGAGGTTGGGCTGGCTACGGCTGAGGGGGGACTGCAGCCTCCGTAGATGGCTTAGAGTGCTAACAAAGTTTGTCCGGTCTAGTAACTGTGTCACTCCAATTCTTCCCCTGACCCAGTTTCCAGTGGCAATTGCGTGCTGGACTCTCTCTGTGATTATTCCAGGCCTGATCGCGTTGGCGATAGAGAATTCTATGTGCCGCCTGATGGTTATTCTCTCAAGCTGATACTTGAGATCCCGAGTGAGGTTTCGGAAGGATATTCGGAACAGTTCAGCTAGGAGGGAACCGGCTAGTTTCAGTCGTTTGTTCGCATAATGATCCTTGTCGTCGGAGGTCCGACGTCCGAGTTTGACTTCTATTATTCGAGCAGCAATTTCTGTCAGGAAGAGCCCTTTTTCCCTTCGTTCAGAGGGTAGTCTGCCCAGGTGTGGTAGGAAGTTTCGGTCCAAGACAGACTCGGCTTTCTTTAATCGGTATTCGTCCACCTGTCCTGGAGCCAAACGGTTGCCGAGATACAGAAGAGCATCGTGACTGTTGTTGGCTTCTAGCGATTTCTCGTACGAAGCTTCGAGTTCATCTTGTATGTCGGGGTCGGTGCTTACGAGCTCTGCAATCTTGGCGTCTTCCTCGAACCCGAGCGCACGCATTAGGATCATTATGGGAATGTCGCTGGGGATTCCCGGCATTGTTACGTAGGTTCCTCCGTCGCTCTTCAGGGCAACCTCGATTCGTGCCCGAAAACCAACAGTGGTAGAGAATATCTTGGCCTTGTAGGTTGGATTGACGCCAGTGTGCTCGACATCTACGAGAATCCGGTTCGCCGCGAGATCTTCCAATGCGACTATAACCCGCTCTGATCCGTTTACAATGAAGTATCCACCAGGGTCCAGTGGATCTTCTCCGACTCCAACAAGATCGTCAGGTGAGAGTTTGGAGAGCAGACAGATTCTGGATTTGAGCATGACTGGTAGGTCGCCGATGTAGACCATTTCGGGCTGACCTTCCCGCTCGCCGATCACAGGAATCATTTCCATGTGGAGCGGCGCAGCGTAGGTTAGATTCCGAATCCTAGCCTCGGCAGGATAGATTGATCTCTCTGTGC
>Ga0209056_10000280_pt1 | contig 56947 bp, 54 predicted proteins | sample GraSoiAngelo_114_FD_185876 | JGI IMG/M metagenome (GOLD analysis project Ga0209056, IMG submission 185876) | Grasslands soil microbial communities from the Angelo Coastal Reserve, California, USA - 14_0903_13_40cm (SPAdes) (version 2) | ecosystem: Environmental > Terrestrial > Soil > Grasslands...
GGGGGCTGGTGCCGGCCGTGCCGCGTGAAGAGCTTCGGAAGTGCTTGGGTCGCCTTCCACTCGCAGAGCGCGCTTCGCCTATGGTTCTCCGTGCCGCTGGGTTTGCCTTGCCTGGCGTCAAGGACCCTCATCAGTGCCTCGCGGGACACAAGCGCCTTGGCCAGAGCCGCGCGGTGGTCGGGACGATGACGAACGCTCGCATTGGCGGCACCGGGAGCCGCGTTCGCGAGGGAGCGATGCGCTCGGTGGTCTGTCCGGAATGTCTTTACTATAGTCCCGTCAACGCCTCCTGGCTCGGTTTTCGCGTCGACTGATTTGGTGGCTAGTTGGCGCCTTGCGGTCGTTTAAGAGGTCGCCTCCTGGGGTGTATCGAGAGCGGCTCTTTGCTGCCAAGCTTCCCTCAATGTCGCCGCCGGGACCTGTCAGTGCCGAGTCTGCCAGGAGTCGCGAGATCGTTACATGAAACAAACGGCGTGAGGGAAACCACAGATGGTCCAGGACATGTGGTCCGGGACATACTCTACGGCATCTCCCGCCTTATAATCGCGCGTTCCTTGCCAGCTTTCTTATCATCGGATCGGGCCACACCCGGGGGCCGGCTTGAAACCCGTCCTGCAAGTTCCTAGAATCCCTAGCGTGGACGACTCGCAGAGGGGATGACGCAATGGCCCAGCGAACCAAGGTCTATCGGACGGAGCTCACGCCGGTCAGCTTCCTCACGCGAAACGCCTACGTGTTTCCCGACTCGGTCGCGGTGGCGCACGGCGACCGGCGGTATAGCTATCGGCAGCTCGCCGAGCGGGTGAATCGGCTGGCCTCCGCCCTTCGGGGGGCAGGGCTCGGCACGCACGACCGGGTGGCCTTCCTCTGCCCGAACATCCCGGCGATGCTGGAGGCGCACTTCGGCGTCCCCGCGGGGGGCGGGGTCCTCGTGGCCGTCAACATCCGTCTCAGCTCGGACGAGGTTGGGTACATCCTCCAGCACTCGGGGGCGCGCTTCGTCTTCGTGGACCGCGAGTTCGAGTCCCTGGTGAAGCTCCTGGACCTCCGCGGCGTGCGGGTGATCCGGGTGGACGACACGGGGGCGCCGGGCGACCCGTACGAGGACTTCCTCGGCACCGGCTCGGCCGACCCGGTCGAGAGCGGGCTCGAGGACGAGGAGGAGACGATCTCGATCAACTACACCTCGGGCACGACGGGCCGGCCGAAGGGGGTCATGTACACCCACCGCGGCGCCTACATGAACGCGATCGGCGAGATCCTCGAGACCGGCATGACCTTCGGGACCCGGTATCTCTGGACGCTGCCGATGTTTCACTGCAACGGCTGGTGCTTCCCGTGGGCGGTGACGGCGGTCGCCGGCGTCCACATCTGCCTGCGGAAGGTGGACCCCGGCCGCATCTGGGAGATGCTCGACACGATGGGCGTGACGCACTACAACGGCGCTCCCACCGTGCACATCGGCGTCGTCAACCACCCGACCGCGCACCGGCTCGACCGCTCCGTCACCGCCACCGTGGCGGGCGCGCCCCCCTCGCCGACGCTCCTCGCGAAGCTGAAGGAGCTCAACTTCCGGCCCGTCCACGTCTACGGGCTCACCGAGACCTACGGCCCGCACACCGTGTGCGGCTGGCACCCGGAGTGGGACGCCCGGCCGCTCGACGAGCAGGCGCGGCTGGCCGCGCGCCAGGGCCAGGGCTACGTGGCCTTCGACCTCGTCCGCGTCGTCGACGAGAAGATGAACGATATCCCGCGCGACGGCCAGGCGCTCGGCGAGGTCGTCATGCGGGGGAACAACGTGATGAAGGGCTACTTCGCGCAGCCCGACGCCACCGCCGAAGCCTTCCGCGGCGGCTGGTTCCACTCCGGCGACATCGCCGTCTGGCACCCCGACGGCTACATCGAACTGCGTGACCGAAAGAAGGACATCATCATCTCGGGCGGCGAGAACATCTCGACGATCGAGGTCGAGCAGACGGTGGCCAAACATCCCGCCGTGCTCGAGTGCGCGGTGGTGGCGGTCCCGGACGACAAGTGGGGCGAGCGCCCCAAGGCCTTCGTCACGCTCAAGCCCGGCCGGACCGCGACCGAGCCGGAAATCATCGAGTTCTGCAAGCAGCACCTCGCCCACTTCAAGGCCCCCGCCGCGGTGGAGTTTGGCGATCTGCCCAAGACCTCCACCGGCAAGGTGCAGAAGTTCGTCCTGCGCAACAAGGAGTGGGCGGGGCGGGAGAAGCGGATCAACTGATGCCCGAGCACCGCTACGCCGACGTCAACGGCGTGCGCCTGCACTACGCGACCGCGGGGCAGGGGAAGCTGATCATGTTCGCCCACGGCTTCCCCGAGTTCTGGTACGCGTGGAAGGCCCAGCTCGCCGAGTTCGAGCGCGACCACCAGGCGGTCGCGCTCGACATGCGCGGCTACAACCTCTCGTCCAAGCCGCCGGCCGTGGAGCAGTACGCGATCCGGCACCTGGTCGAGGACCTGCGGGCGCTCGCCGAGGCGCTCGGCCACCGCCGCCTGATCCTGGTGGGCCATGACTGGGGTGGGGCCACGGCGTGGGCGTTCGCGATCAAGCACCCCGAGTGGCTCGAGAAGCTCGTGATCATCAACGCGCCGCACCCGGCCGTGTTCGCGCGCGAGCTCCGGGAGAACCCGGCGCAGCAAAAGGCCAGCGAGTATATGCTCTTGTTCCGCGGCGCCACGGCCGAGCCCCTCCTGTCCGCGGACGGGTTCGCCCGGCTTGAGCAGGCGGTGCTCGCCGACCTCCTCGCCCGGGGCGCCTTCACCGAGGCCGACCGGCGGGCCTACCTCGAGGCCTGGGCCCAGCCGGGGGCGCTCACGGGCGGGCTCAACTACTACCGGGCCGCGCGGGTGGGGCCGCCCGCCCGTGACGGCGCGCCGGCCACGGGGACGGTCGGCGAGCTCGCCGGCGACACGACGGTCCGGGTACCCACCCTCGTCCTGTGGGGCGAGCGCGACCGGGCGCTCCTGACCGGCAACCTCGACGGGCTGGCGCGCTACGTTCCGGACCTCACGGTCCGTCGCATCCCCGACGGCACGCACTGGCTCGTCCACGAGCAGCCGGCCCTGGTCAATCGCCTGATCCGCGACTTCATCTGACGCGGAGCCTCCCCGGCGACTGTCGATTGGGGGCCCGCCCGTTCGACTGATTGGTGAGACCAGAGCGAGAGGAGGCCACGTCATGGAGTACATGTTGCTGATCTACGACCGGGAAACCGACTGGGCGAAGGTGGCGGAACAGGATCGCGGCGCGATGCTCCAGGAGTACGGAAAGTTCACCGAGGGGCTCGTCAAGAACGGGAACTTCAAGGCGGGCAGCGCGCTCCAGCCCGTGAGGGCGGCGACCACCGTGCGGGTGCGGGACAGCAAGACCCTCACGACCGACGGGCCGTTCGCCGAGACGCGGGAGCAATTGGGCGGCTACTACCTGATCGAAGCCAAAGACCTGGACGAGGCCCTCTCGATCGCCGCCCGCGTTCCCTCGGCCCGCACGGGGTCGATCGAGGTGCGGCCGCTCCTGAAGCTCTAATCACGCGCGCGGCTCCGTGGCCGCCCGGTGGGGTATCCTGTCCCCGGGCGGCCAGATGGACATCGAGCGTCTCTATCGGGAGGAGTCGGGGCGGATCCTCGCCACCCTGATCCGCCTCCTCGGCAACTTCGACCTCGCCGAGGAGGTGGTGCAGGAGGCGTTCGCCGCCGCGCTCGAGCAGTGGCCCGCCGCCGGGAGCCCGGCGAACCCACGGGCCTGGCTCGTGGCGACCGCACGCCACAAGGCGGTGGATCGCCTGCGCCGGCGCGGGCGTTTCGAGGCCAAGCGCGAAGAGCTCGAGGCGCTCGCCGCGCTCGAGGAGCCGCCGATGCCGCCGGATCCCCCCGACAGCACCCTCGGCGACGACCGGCTGCGACTGGTCTTCACCTGCTGCCACCCGGCGCTGGCCGTCGAGGCGCAGGTCGCGCTCACGCTCCGGACGCTCGGCGGGCTCTCCACCGAGGAGATCGCGCGGGCCTTCCTCGTCCCGGGGCCGACGATGGCGCAGCGGCTGGTGCGGGCCAAGCAGAAGATCCGCGAGGCGCGCATCCCGTATCAGCTGCCGTCGGACGACGCGCTCCCGGAGCGCCTCGACGCGGTGCTGGTCGTGGTCTATCTCATCTTCAACGAGGGCTACGCCGCGACGTCGGGCGAGGCGCTGATCCGGACCGAGCTGTGCGCCGAGGCGATCCGCCTGGGCCGCCTCGTCTGTGAGCTCATGCCCGAGCGCGCGGAGGCGCGCGCGCTGCTCGCGCTGATGCTGTTGCACGACTCCCGGCGGAGGGCGCGGGTCGGCCCGGATGGCGAGCTCGTCCTCCTCGACGACCAGGACCGTCGGCTCTGGGATCAGGGCCAGATCCGCGAGGGCGTGGCGCTCGTGGAGTCGGCCCTCCGCGGCCGGCGCCCGGGATTCTATGCGCTCCAGGCCGCCATCGCCGCGCTCCACGCGCGAGCGGGAGCCGCCGCGGAGACCGACTGGCGCCAGATCGCCCGGCTCTACGACACGCTCCTGCGCGTCGCCCCGTCGCCGGTGGTGGAGCTCAACCGCGCGGTGGCGGTCGCGATGGCCGAGGGGCCGGAGGCGGGCCTGGCCCTCCTCGACGCGCTGGAGGCGCGCGGCCTCCTGCGGGGGTATCACCTCCTGCCGGCGGCGCGCGCCGACATGCTGCGGCGTCTGGGGCGGTGGCCCGAGGCGCGGGAGGCCTACCGCCAGGCGCTCGGGCTCGTCGCCAGCGCGCCCGAGCGCCGCTTCCTCGAGCGCCGGCTCGCCGCCGCGGAGGCCGCGGAGGCGGGCGCCTTGACAAGCTCCCCCGTCGCGCCGCATCATCCGCCCGCGGGTCGAGTGCGGGTCCGCGAGGTGAGGGATGGGTGACGGCGTCGTGATCGACACGGTGCGCTCCTACTCGAGCGGCGTCGTCGGGCGGTCGCTCAACAGCGCGCGCACGAACCACTTCGTCCTCGACTCGTCGTCGGGCCCGAACGAGGCGCTCAACTCGGCCGAGGCCTTTCTCGCCGGCATCTCGTCCTGCGGCGTGAACCTGATCGAGATGCACGCGCGCGACACGGGCGTGCCGCTCCGGAGCCTCCACGTCACGATCGCGGGGACGCGGAGCCCGGCCCGCCCCGGCACCTTCGAGTCCGTGACCATGCGCTTCGAGCTCCAGGGGGTGGACCAGGCGCAGGCCGAGGCGCTCGTGGAGACCTACCGCCACCGCTGACCGCTCTACCGCGCGGTCGCGGTCGCGACCAGCGTCAGCGTCGAGGTGCTGGCGAAGCCCGCCTGAGCGGGCCGGACCGGTTCCCCCGGGGCCGGCGCGAGGGCTCGACCATGAAGATCACGGGCATCGAGAGCTTCGTCCTCCGCATCCCCACGCCCAAGCCGATCGCGCTCGAGTTCCCCGAGCACCGGCTCGTGGTCGGGTCGATCCAGACCGACGAGGGCCTCACGGGACTCGGCTACAGCCTGGCCTTCGGCGGCGGCGGCGCCGAGGCGATCCAGGTCTATCTCGAGACGCGCCTCACGCCGCTCCTCCTCGGCGAGGACCCGCTCTTCGTCGAGCGGCTGTGGGAGCGCATGTTCCGCTTCGACCGGGGGATCAAGCGCCAGGGCGTGGCGGCCTACGCGCTCTCCGCGCTCGACATCGGCCTCTGGGACATCGTGGGCAAGGCCGCCGGCCTGCCCCTCTACAAGCTCTGGGGCGCGGGGAGCGATCGGATCCCGGCCTACGGGAGCGGTGGCTGGCCGCGATACACCCTCGCCGACCTGATCGGGGAGGCCGAGCGTTACGCGTCGATGGGCTGCCGCTACTACAAGCTGAAGATCCACGATCCCGATCCCCGGGTGAACCGGCAGCGGGTCGAGGCCGTGCGCGAGGCGCTCGGCGAGGGCGTCCGCCTCATGGTCGACGCGAACCAGAAGCTCGACGTCGTGGGCGCGATCCGCCAGGCACGGCTCCTGGAAGACCTGGATCTCGTCTGGTACGAGGAGCCCGTGCTCGCCGACGACATCGCCGCGTGCGCCGAGGTCGCGCGGAGCGTCCGGATTCCGGTGGCGACCGGCGAGAACAACTACACGCGATTCGAGTTCCGGGAGCTGATCGAGCGCCGGGCGGCGCGCTATCTCATGCCCGACGTCTGCCGCGCCAACGGCTTCAGCGAGACGCTCAGGATCGGGCGCCTCGCGGCCGCCCACCAGGTGGCCGTCTCGCCCCACGTCGTGCACGAGTTGTCGCTCCACGTCGCCGGCGCGCTCGCCAACGGCTTCCTCGTGGAGTTCATCGACTGGACGCCGCCGGACCTCTTCGTCGAGATGCCACGCTGCGAGGACGGCCACTTCCGCATCCCGGACCGCCCCGGGCACGGGATGGCCCTCGCCCCGGGCGCCGAGCGCAAATACCGGGTCGCGTAGGAGTCGACCCCCTCTCCCGGCGGGACCCTCCGGCGCAGACGGCCGCCGCGCCCCTGAGCCCTCCGGCCCGATGGCCTACCCCGCCCCGGGGGCGCTGGCCTCTTCGAGCTGCGACGCGAGACTCCGGTCGCGGGGCCGGATCGTCAAGCAGTCGGTCCGGATCTTTTCCCACTCCTGGATGACCACGCCCCGCGATTCCAGCAGGGCGCGAATCCGGGCGGGATCCCAGCCGACGATGTCTTCCAGGATCGGGATGACGACGCTCACGGTGTCGTCGCTCAGGACCGTCCGCTTGGCGATCTGCGCGATGTGCTTGGCCTCCGACACCGCGATCGTGAACCCATCGCGGCGGTTCACGTGCAGCATCACGTGGATGTCGGAGCCGCCGTCGCCGACGTACACGACCCGATCGTGCCCGATCTGGAGCTTCTGCTGGAGCTGGTCCAGCACCGCCACCTTGCCGTAGCCGGCCGGCACCTGGATGATGGACTGGATCTCTCCGGAGGACGGATCGTAGCGGAACCGGGTGCCGAACACGTGATCGGGGGGGACGACGCCGTCGAGCGCCGACTGAACGACCTCCTCCGGTGCCGCCGAGATCACGTAGAAGAGGAACCGGTGCCCGTCGATCCCGTCCAGGAGCAGCTCGGACAGCAGGCCGATGTTGTCCTTGAGACGAACCCGCTTGCCCACCTCGACGAGGTGCTCCCGGCGCACGCGGCGATATTCGGGATCGTGCAACAGCAGGTACGCGAGTTCGCCACCCTGCTGCACCAGGTTGATGCGGGAGAGCCCGGCGACCTTCTCGTCGAAGGCCGAGGCGCCGATCAGCTCGCTCAGGATGGCGCCGGAGTCCTTGAAGCTGAGCGTCTGGTCGAAGTCACTGGCCAGGAGATACTGCCTCACGTCACCCGGAGTGTCTGTCACATGGTCCTCCTCGAGCCGCGCGGTGTCATGCTCGTGTCGTTTGGTGAGAGCAAGCGGCGTGCCACCGGCGTTGAATACCGCAGAATTCGCACCTTCCCGTCCTGTGTATGATGCTCGCGGGCGTGGCGTCGCTTCACCGGGAGGCGCCCCTGCCCGCGGCGCGGGCACGGGACCGGTCGCGCGCGGCGCCTACCCGAGGCGCGGGATGACCTGGTCGGCGAAGAGGCGCATCGAGTTGAGGACCCGCTCGTGCGGGATCTGCCCGCCCGGGTTCATCCACGCCGACAGGCTCGAGACGCCGAAGGTCTCGCGGAGTTCGAGCAATCGATCCACCACCGCCTCGGGACTTCCGTAGATCGCGTGTTCGGCGAGGACCTCGTCGTACGAGATCGCGCTCAGGCGCTCGGCGCGGCGGTCCGCGGCCTCCACGGTCTGCGCGGGCGTGCCCGCGCCCGTCCGGAGCGCCCGGCTGAGCGTGCGGAAGAAGCGCATGGTGCTCGCCTCGGGCTCGTCCCGCGCCCGGCGCGTCGTCTCCGCCAGGTAGACGGGAAGGCTGATGGCGATGTCTCCCCGCCCCGGGTGCTTCGCGGCGGCCCATCCCGCGTGGTAGCCCTGGATGAAGCGCTCGAGATCGGTCAGGGAGATGGTGCGGGGGGCGACGAAGACGGGGAAGCCCCGGCGGCCCACGAGCGCGTAGGTCTCCTCCGTGGTCGCCGCGATGCGAATCGGCGGATGGGGCTTCTGATACGGCTTGGGCACCACGCAGACGTCCCGGAACCGGAAGTACGTGCCGTCGTGCGAGAAGCGCTCCTGGGTCCAGGCCTTGACCAGGATGTCGAGCGTCTCGAGGAAGCGCTCCCGGCTCTCGGCGTAGGGGATGTTGAACCCCTGGTAGTGCCCGGGAAGCCCGCTCCGGCCGACGCCGAAGTCGAGCCGCCCCTTGCTCAGGTGGTCCACGGTCGCGACGTCCTCGGCCAGGCGCAGCGGATGGCTCAGCGGCAGCACCTGGACCGCGATGCCGATCTTGACCCGTCGGGTCTGGCTGGCGATGGCGGCGGCCACGGCCAGGGGCGAGGCGAGCACCGAGCGGTCCTTCTGGAAGTGGAGTTCCGCGAGCCAGACGGCGTCGAAGCCGAGGGCCTCCGCCGCGAGCATCTGGGCCATCGACTCCTCGAACGCCGCGGCCTCGCTCGTCCCCGGCGGACAGTGGAACTCCGTGAACAGGCCGAACTCCATGCGGCTTCGCCCTCCCGAGTGGCCGGCCGCGCGGGGGCCCCGGAGCGGGGATGGTTCGCGCGACCTGGGCGGTAGCCTACACGGCATTCGAGCGTTCCGACATCGCGGCGGACCCCGCCGGACGGCACCGTGCTACGATCCCCTCCGTCGTCGATCCCGCGGGTCGTCGATGGGCCCGACCCTCTGGGAGAGGACACCCTGACATGAGCCAGCTGAGTCGCCGTCACTTCCTCACCGGCACCGCCGCCGCCGCGGCGGCCCTCACCGTGCGCGCGCCCTCCGTCCACGCCCAGAAACGCGATAGCACGGTGCGCTTCGTCCCCCAGGCGGATCTGAAGGTCCTCGACCCGATCTGGACGACCGCCTACATCACGCGCAACCACGGCTACCTGGTGTACGACACGCTCTTCGGCACCGACGAGCAGCTCCGGGTCAAGCCGCAGATGGTGGAGACGTGGAGCGTCGCCGCCCGGGGCCTCCGGTGGTCGTTCAGGCTGCGCGACGGCCTCCGCTGGCACGACGGCCAGCCGGTCGTGGCCGAGGACGCGGTCGAGTCGATCAAGCGCTGGGGCCGGCGGGATCCGCTCGGCAAGCTGCTCCTGGCCCATACGGCCAAGCTCGCCCCCGTCGACCGGAAGACCTTCGCGCTCGAGCTCGCCCAGCCGTTCGCCCTCGTGCTCGACGCGCTCGGCAAGCCCTCGAGCAACGTGCCGTTCATCATGCCGGCCCGCGTGGCCGCGACCCCCGACACCGAGCAGATCAAGGAGCTCGTCGGCTCGGGGCCGTTCCGGTTCGTCAAGGACGAGTGGCAGCCGGGCTACCAGGTCGTCTACGTGCGGAACCCCGACTACGTCCCCCGCCGCGACGCGCCGAGCGGCTCGACCGGGGCCAAGAAGGTCGCCGTCGAGCGGGTCGTCTGGCGCTACATCCCGGACGCCGCGACGGCGGCCGCCGCCCTCGAGGCCGGCGAGGTCGACTGGTGGGAACTCCCGCCGGTCGACTTCATGCCGAGGATCGAAGCCAATCCGGCGCTTACGACTTTCATCCTGGACCCCCGCGGCACCCAGGGCTGGATCCGTCCGAACCACCTCCAGCCCCCGTTCGACAGGAAGGCGGCGCGCCAGGCGCTCCTCTACATGGTCGACCAGCGGCAGTACCTCCAGGGGGTCATCGGCCAGCCGAGGTACTACCGGACGTGCGCGGCGCTCTTCAGCTGCGGGGGGCCCTGGGAGTCGACCGCCGGCGCGCCCCCCGGGCAGGACCTCGCGAAGGCGGCCGGGCTCGTGAAGGCGTCGGGGTACGACGGACGGCCCGTCGTCGCGCTCGACGCGACCGACATCCCGCTGGTCCACGGCGCGGCCCTCGTGGCGCGCGAGCTGATGACGCAGATCGGCTTCACGGTCGACCTGCAGGCGATGGACTGGTCGACGGTCGTCGCCCGCCGGGCCAAGAAGGACCCGCCCGCTCAGGGCGGCTGGAACGTCCTCTTCACTTGGTGGATCGCCTCCGACGTCATCAACCCGGCGGTGCACGCGGGCGTCTCGGGCGGGGGCGCCGGCGCCTGGTTCGGCTGGCCGGAGAACGCCGAGATCGAGCGGCTCCGGCTCGAGTGGGTGCGGACGGCCGACCGGTCCCGGCAGAAGCAGCTCGCGGAACAGATCCAGCGGATCGCGTACGACGAGGTCATGTACATCCCGTTCGGCCAGGTGGTGCAGCCGACGGCATACCGCCGCGCGATGACGGGCGTGCTGCGTTTCCCCGCTCCCCTCTTCTGGAACGTCTCGGTCGGGTAGCGGCCCGGTGAGCCGGGGCCATCGCCGGTAGATGCTGGCCGAGGTCGGGCGCCGCCTGCTGGCCACCGTCCCCGTCATGGGGGTGGTGGCCATCGCGGTGTTCGGGCTCCTCCACGTGGTGCCGGGAGACCCGGCGGTCATCATCGCCGGCGACTACGCCACGGCCGAGGACGTCGCGCGCATCCGGAGCAAGCTCGGCTTGGACCGCCCGTTCCTCACCCAGGTCGAGATCTGGCTCTCGAGCGTCGTCCACGGCGACCTCGGCACCTCGATCTTCTCGGGGCTCCCGGTGGCGACGCTCATCAAGCAGCGGGCGGAGGCGACGGTGGCCCTCACGGTCCTCGCGATGCTCATCAGCATCGGCGTCGGCGTCCCGCTCGGCGTGCTCGCCGCCTGGCGGCAGGGGTCGTGGATCGACCGGATCGTGATGGTGCTGGCGGTGTCCGGCTTCTCGATGCCCGTGTTCTGGCTCGGCTTCGTCCTCGTCTACGCGTTTGCCATCTCGGTCCCCTGGCTCCCGGTGCAGGGCTTCCAGCCGCTCGCCGGCGGCGTCTGGGCCTTCCTGCGCCACCTGATCCTGCCGGCCGTCACCCTCTCCGTCGTCTACATGGCGCTGATCGCGCGGATGACGCGGGCGAGCATGCTCGGCGTGCTCGGCGAAGACTACATCCGGACCGGGTTCGCCAAGGGGCTGTCGCCGAGCCGAGTCCTCCTCCGGCACGCCCTCAAGAACGCCTCGCTGCCGGTCGTGACCGTCATCGGCCTCGGCGTCGCGCTCCTGATCGGCGGCGCCGTGGTGACCGAGAGCGTGTTCGCGCTGCCCGGCCTCGGCCGCCTCACCGTCGACGCGATCGTCCGCCGCGACTACCCGGTGATCCAGGGCGTCATCCTCGTGGTGTCGGCCGCCTACGTGCTCATCAACCTCGTCGTCGACCTGCTCTATGTCGTCCTCGACCCCCGCATCCGGTTCTAGCCGCGACGGCGCGGGTCCCTCCCGGTCCGGGCGCGCCCGGCGCCGCGCCGTGCCGTCGCCCGGGGGTCGTCCGTGCCCGCGCTGACCGTCTCCGAGCTCGGCGGCGGGGGGCGCCGCGCCGCCGGGCCACCCCCGGGGATGGAGCCGGCGACGCCCGCGCGCGGAGCAGGGCTCGGGAGGCTCGCGGCCGGCGGGCGGCTCCTGGCCCGCCACCCCACGCTCGTTGTCGGCGCGACGGTCCTCGCGGTGGTCGTGCTCGCGGGCGCGCTCGCCCCGCTCTGGTGGACCGGGGATCCGCTCCAGATGACGCCGGCCGAGCGCCTGGCGTCTCCCTCCGCCCAGCGGTGGTTCGGGACGGACCACTTCGGCCGCGACGTCTACACGCGGACCGTCTACGGCACCCGGGTCTCGCTGACGGTGGGGACGGCGGTCGCGCTGGTGAGCCTCCTCGCCGGCGGGGCGCTCGGGCTCGTCATCGGCTTCTCCCGGCGGCTCGACCGACTCGCGATGCGGGTCCTGGACGGGGTCATGGCGATCCCGTCGATCCTGCTGGCGCTCGCGCTCATGGCGCTGATGAAGGCGAGCGTGCAGAACGTGATCGTCGCGCTCGTGATTCCCGAGGTGCCGCGCGTGGCCCGGCTCGTGCGCGCCTCGGTGCTCTCCCTCCGCGAGCACCTCATGGTCGAGGGGGCGCGGGCGCTCGGGGCGGGAACGCCGCGGATCCTCCTCTGGTACATGCTGCCGGCGCTCGTGGCCCCGCTGATCGTCCAGGGCACCTACATCTGCGCGTCGGCGATCCTCTTCGAGGCCTACCTCTCGTTTCTGGGGGCCGGCACGCCGCCGGTGATTCCGTCCTGGGGCAACATCATGGCCGAGGGCCGCGCCTACGTGCAGCTCGCCTTCTGGATCATCCTCTTCCCCGGCCTGTTCCTGGCCGCCACCGTCCTCGCCATCAACCTCGTCGGCGACGGCCTCCGGGACATCCTGGACGTCCGCTGACCGCGCCGAACGCGGCGCTCAGGTCTCGACGGGGGTGTCGGGACGGCCGCCCCATTCGCTCCACGAGCCGTCGTACACGGCGACGTCGCGGCGGCCGAGCAGGTAGAGGCCGAGGGCGAGGACGGCGGCGGTGACTCCCGAGCCGCAGCTTGTCACCACGGGCCGGTCGAGGTCGAGGCCGGCCCGCCGAAAGAGTTCGCGGAGCGCGGCCGGCGGCAGCAGCGTGCCGTCTGGCGCGTAGAGCTGCTCGTAGGGCAGGTTGAGGCTTCCCGGGATGTGGCCGCCGCGGAGCCCCGGCCGGGGCTCGGGCTCGGTGCCGGCGAAGCGGCCCCGCGAACGCGCGTCCAGCACCTGCTCGCGCCGGCTCGCGAGGTTCTCCCGCATCTCCGGCAGGCGGCGGACGAGGGCGGGGACAGGGCGCGCCGTAAAGCGCCGCGGGGGCGGTGCGGGCGGGCCCGACTCGACCGGGCGCCCCTCGGCGCGCCACTTCCGGAAGCCGCCGTCGAGCACCGCGACCTGCTCGTGGCCGAAGACCCGGAAGGTCCACCAGACGCGGGCGGCGCTCAGGACCCCGCCCTTCGTGTCGTAGGCGACGATCCGGTCGCCGTCGCCGATCCCGAGCCTGCCCACCGCGCCCGCGAACGTCTCCGGGCTCGGCAGCATGTGGGGCAGCGACACCGACGTGTCGGCGATCGCGTCGATGTCGAAGAACACCGCGCCCGGGATGTGGGCCTCGGCGAATTCGCGCCGGGCGTCGCGCCTGAGCTGGGGCAGGTGCCAGCTACCGTCGACGACGCGCAGGTCGGGATCTGCCAGGTGCGCGGCCAGCCATGCGGTCGAGACGGTCGTCTCCACACCCTCCCCCTCGCGGACGGACCCAATGCTCATTTACAGAGAGGACCATCGCCGTGAAAGATTTTCCACGGGAAATATTTACGGTTCATCCGGCTTTCCCGTGGGTAGCCGGGTAGGGTAAGGCTGGCGCCAGCTCTATCTCTCCAGGAGGGCTGGCGCCATGCGCGATGTCGAACTCTACCCCCTCTGCTGGGCCTCGACCCGCCGTGGAGCGTCCGGTCTGTGGAATTGGACGTCCAGGGGCAACGGGTCGACGTGTGGGCTGCCACGGCGAGGATGTCCGCTGGCCGTGTTCCGAGTGCGGGACCCGCTGATCGCGTAGACCACGAACCGCCGGTCCGCTTCCGCGAGCGCTAAAAGGTCACCGGCAGCGCCTTGAGGCCGCGCAGCGCCGAGGACTCCCGCCACTCCGGCCGGTCCGTGGCGAGCGCGAGCGCGGGCAGGTGCCGCGCGAGCGCGCCGATCGCGATCTGGCCCTCGACCCGAGCCAGCGGAGCGCCCAGACAGAAGTGAATGCCCCAGCCGAAGGCGAGGTGCCGGTTGTCCGGGCGGGCGAGGTCGAGGCGGTCGGGTTCGGGGAAGTGCGCGGGGTCGCGGTTGGCGGCGCCCACGAAGCCCAGCACCAGCGCGCCCATGGGGATCAGCTTGTCTCCGAGCTCGACGTTGGCCGCGGCGATCCGCCCCGTGCGCTGGACGGGGCTGTCCCAGCGGAGCAGCTCCTCGACGGCGCTCGGGAGGAGGGCGGGCTCCGCGCCGAGCTTCCGGAACTCCGCTGGATGGCGGAGGAGCGCCAGCATGCCGTTGCCGATCAGGTTGACCGTGGTCTCATGGCCGGCGACCAGGAGTAGGACCAAGGTCGCGAGCAGCTCGGGCTGGCTCAGCGTGTCGCCCTGCTCCTCGGCCGCGATCAGCCCCGTCAGTAGATCGGCCCGGGGACGCCGACGGCGCTCGGCGATGAGGCCGCGGAAGTAGTCGACGAGGGCGCGCCGGGCGGCGTTCCCGCGCTCGATGACCTCGGGCCCGACCGGGAGCGCGATCGCGTCGAGGCTCCGCGCGATGTCGAGCGACCACTGCCGGAACCGGTCGCGGTCGGCGGCGGGCACGCCGAGCATCTCCGAGATGACGATGACGGGGAGCGGCAAGGCGAGGTCGGCGATCAGGTCCATCGCGCGCGCGTCCCGGACGCGGTCGAGCAGCCCGTCGACGATCTGCTGGATGTGCGGGCGCAGGCCCTCGATCACGCGGGGCGTGAACGCCTTGCTGACGAGGGTCCGGAGCCGGGTGTGGTCGGGCGGGTCCCGGAAGAGCATGGACGTGGCGAGCCCCGGCTGGCCCGGCTCGGCGCCGAAGCGTGCGTCCATGAGCTCGTCGAAGCCCTTCCGGCCGAAGCGCGGGTCGCGCAGCACCCGCGCGACGTCGTCGTACCGGGTGAGAACCCAGAGCCCCATCGGGCTCTGGTGCACCGGGTCCTCCGTGCGCAGCCGCGCGTAGAACGGGTAGGGGTCCGCGACGAACTCGGGCAGGAGGGGGTCGAACTCGACGGCGCCCATGGCCGGAGCCGATTTTACCCCGCCGCGCGGCCGAGCCGTCAGAGCTCGATCTGGGCGCCGAGCTCGAGCGCGCGGTTCGGCGGGATCCCGTAGAAGTCGGGCTCCGAGCTCGCGTTGCGGGCCATGAGGGCGAAGAGCCGCTTCCGCCAGCGGGCCATCGGCGCCGCGCCCGTCGGCAGGAGGCGGGCCCGCCCGAGGTAGTACGTGGTCCGCTCGGGGTCGGCCGCCACGCCGAGCCCCCCACACCGCGCGACGACGTCCGGGATGTCCGGGGTCTCCATGAAGCCGTAATGGGCTCGCGCGCGGGTAAAGCCGAGCGGCAGCCGCTCCACGACCAGGCGCCGGTCGTCGGTCACGTCCGGCTCGTCCTCCACGATGATCGACAGCAGGATGACCGCCTCGTGGAGCGCCTGGTTATGGCTGAGATGGAGCACGAGGAGGGGGGGCGCGCCTTCCATCGGCGGCGTCAGGAACACGGCCGTGCCCGGCACGCGCGGCGGCCTCGCCCGCTCGACCTGCGTGAGGAAGCGGTCGAGCGGGACCGCCGCCTGCGCCAGGACGCCGCGGAGGAGGGCGGTCCCGCGGTTCCAGGTGGTCATGCCGAGGAAGACCGCGGCGGCGATGGCGAGCGGCACCCAGCCCCCGCGCTCCACCTTGACGACGTTGGCGCCGAGGAAGGCGAGGTCGATCGTCATGAACGCCCCCGCCAGCGTGCCCGCCCGCGCGATCGACCAGTTCCAGCGGGTCCGGGCGATCACGTAGAAGAGCGCCGTCGTGATCGCCATCGTCCCCGTCACCGCGACCCCGTACGCGGCGGCGAGCGCGCCCGACGAGCGGAAGCCGACGACCAGCAGGAGGCAGCCGACCATCAGGGCCCCGTTGACCGCGGGGACGTAGATCTGGCCGGGCGCGGTCCGCGAGGTGTGGACGATCGACACGCGGGGGCTCAGCCGGAGCTGCACGCACTGCTGGGTCAGCGAGAAGGCGCCCGAGATCAGGGCCTGCGAGGCGATCACCGTCGCCACGGTGGCGAGCGCGACCAGCGGGTAGAGGAACGCGCGGGGCGCCAGCTGGTAGAAGGGGTTCTCGACGGCAGCCGGCTGGCGGAGCACGAGGGCCCCCTGGCCGAGGTAGTTGAGGAGGAGCGCGGGCAGCACGCCCCCAAACCAGACGAGCCGGATCGGCCGTCGCCCGAAGTGTCCCATGTCCGCGTAGAGCGCCTCCGCGCCGGTCACGGCGAGGACCACCGCGCCGAGCACGAGTAACCCGGGACCCCCGTGCGCGCGCATGAAGCGGAGCGCGTACCACGGATTCAGCGCACCGAGGACCGCCGGGTCGCGGGCGACCTGGGTGGCGCCGAGGCCGCCGATCGTCGCGAACCACACGAGCATGATCGGGCCGAAGACGTCGCCGATCCGCTCCGTCCCGTACTTCTGGAAGAAGAAGAGCAGGCAGAGGATCAGGAGCGTGAGCGGGATCACGGACCGCGCGAACGCAGGGGAGGCGACTTCCAGGCCCTCGGCCGCGCTCAGGACCGAGATCGCCGGCGTGATGACGCCGTCCCCGTACAGCAGGGCGGCGCCGAAGAGACCGAGCGAGACGACGGCGCGCCGCCCGATGGCGGTCCGACGGCGCCCCGTCTGCTGGACCAGCGCGAGCAGCGCGAGGATCCCGCCCTCGCCCCGGTTATCCAGGCGCATGACGAGGACAACGTACTTCACGCCGACGACCAGGATGAGCGCCCAGACGATGAGCGAGAGCACCCCATACACCGTCGGGACCGTGGGCCGGAGCCCGTAGTCGGGGGCGAAGCACTCCTTGAACGCGTAGAGGGGGCTCGTGCCGATGTCGCCGTAGACGACGCCGAGAGCCGTGAGCGAAAGGACGGCGAGCCGCCGCCCGGTCGGGCGGGCCTCGGGCGGTGGCCGGCGGCGACGGACGCGCGCCGGTAGGGCCGGAGGGGCGAGGGGCTCCGCGGCCGTGGCGGTCGCCGCCGCTAGGCCGGCGGCCGGCCGCGGGGCGGGCGCGCCTCCCCGCGGCAGGTGGTGTCCGCCGCGCGCCGGCTCGTCCGGGCCGCCTCCGCGCCGCCGGAGGCGGCTCTCCTGCTCGGGCTCCGCGTGTTCGTGGCCCCGTCCTCCGGGCTCCCATTATGCTCCCGCGCGGCGCCGGTCAGCGCGCGGACGGAAACTGTGGCTCCCGCCGCTCCCGGATCGCCCGCACGCCCTCCAGGACGTCCGGGTTCATGAAGCTCAGCATTTCCAGCGCCAGCGACTGGTCGAAGATGGGGCCCGCCTGGCGCAGCCAGTTGTTCAGCGCGCGCTTGGTCCAGCGGATCGAGGGCTGGCTGCCCCGCGCGAGGCGCGTCGCCACGTCCCACGCGGTGTCCATGAGCCGGGCGGCCGGCACGCAGAGGCTCACGAGTCCGATCCGCTCGGCCTCGCGGCCGTCGAGGAAGTCGGAGGTGAGGAGGTAATAGCGCGCCTTGGCCATGCCGCAGAGGAGCGGCCAGATGATGGCGGCGTGGTCGCCCGCCGCCACGCCGAGGCGGGTGTGTCCGTCGGTCAGGCGGGCGTCCTCGGCCGCGATGCTGACGTCGGCGAGGAGGGCGACCACGAGTCCCGCGCCCACCGCCACCCCGTTGATCGCCGAGACCACGGGCTTGTCGAGGTCGAGCATGTTGTAGACGAGGTCCGAGGCTTCGCGGAGCGTCCGCGCGACGGCGGCGGGATTGCCCGCGGTCGCCTCGACCATCCCGAGGTCGCCGCCCGCCGAGAAGGCGCGGCCGGCGCCGGTGATGAGCGCCACGCGCACGGCGGGGTCGGCGTCGACCGTGCGCCAGACCTGGGTCAGCTCCCAGTGAAGCCGCTCGTTCGTGGCGTTGAGCACGTCCGGCCGGTTGATCGTGATCAGCAAGACGCCGGTCGGCCTGGGATCGAACGCGAGATGCCGGTACTCCCCGTAGTCCATGGGTGCGCCTCCTCACTGTGGCGGTCGCGCCTCGGCCAGCGCTTGGCCGCGCCAGTGCCGGGCTCGCCACCAGCCCGCCAGCCCCCCGATCGCGAGGAGCCCGAGCGTGCCGCTCACCAGGCAGCCGACGGGCACGCCAAACGCGCCGGTGATCGAACCGAGCAGAAAGGCGCCGATCGGCGTCACGCCGGAGAAGACCAGCATGTAGAGGCTCATCATGCGGCCGCGCAGCTCGTCCGGCACCATCACCTGGAGCGTCGTGTTGGACCCGGCCATGAAGATGATGCCCGAAAAGCCCATCATGAGCAGGACGGCGGCGGCGACCCAGAAGTGCTGGACGGCCGACAGCGAGACCGTCCCCAGGCCCAGCACCACCGCCGCGCTCACCAGCACCCCGAGCGGCGGCCGGCCGCGGCCGAGGCCCGCGAGGGTCGCCGCGCCGCCGAGCGCGCCCAGGCCGACCGCGGCCATCAGGAGCCCGAAGCCCTCCGCCTCCTCGTGGAGCACCTGGCGGGCCAGCAGGGGGACCAGGACGTTGTAGTTCAGGAGGAACACGCTCACGACGAGCAGCAGCCCGAGGATGAGCTTGATCGAGGGTGTGCGGAGGGCGTAGGCGATCCCCTCGAAGATCTCCTCGCGCATCGAGCGCCCGCGCCGGGCCCGGGGCAGCCCCTGGGCGCGCACGGCGAGGAGCGCCGCGATCACCGCCACGAAGGAGACGCCGTTCAGGAGGAACGCCACGCCGACGCCGAAGCGGGCGATCAGGAGTCCGGCCACCGCGGGGCCGACGACCCGCGTGCCGTTGAAGACCGCCGAGTTGAGCGCGATCGCGTTCAGGAGATCGTCCTTGCTCGTCATCTCGACGATGAAGGACTGGCGCGCGGGCTGGTCCATGGTGTTGACGACGCCGTAGAGCGTGGCGAGCACCGCGATGTGCCAGTAGCGGACGTGCCCGCTGAGGGTGAGGGCGGCGAGGACCAGCGCCTGGCCGAGCATCGCCGTCTGCGTCGCCACGACGAGCCGGCGCTTGGGCAGGCGGTCGGTGATGGCGCCGGCGACGAAGGAGAAGACCAGCATCGGCGCGAACTGCAGCGTGGTGATGAGCCCCAGCTTGAACGGGGAGTTGGTCAGCTCGAGCACGAGCCAGGCTTGCCCGACCGTCTGCATCCACGTCCCCACCAGCGAGACGAGCTGGCCCGTCCAGAACAGCCGGAAGTCCCGATGGTTGAGCGCGCGCAGGCCGGTTGGGAAACGCACCAGCGACGATCGTAGCAGAGGAGCCCTTCGGGCGCGGCGGAACCGTCGCGGCGGCCGGTCGGGTGCCCTGTAAACGGCGGGCGCGGTGTCTGCCGTCTAACAGGCAATCGGTCACCTCAGACAAGGAGGACACGATGAGAGGACTCTCGACGATGGCGGCGGGTGGCGCCCTGATCGTCGCGCTGTGGGCGCCGGCGGTGGGCGGGCAGCAGAGTCAAGGGCAGCCGCCGGCCCCGCAGGGAGGGCAGATGGAGCGGCGTGGCGAGCGGCATCCTCACCTCCGAGCGGCCATGCACGCCCTCATGAACGCCGAGCGACAGCTCGCGCAGGCGGCCCACGACTACGGCGGGCACCGCGTGAAGGCGATGGAGCTGATCAAGCAGGCCCAAGAGGAGTTGAAGGCGGGCCTGGAGTATGACCGCACCCACGAGCCGGAAGGCGGCCAGTCGCGACCGCCGGCCGCACGGTAGCGCCAAGAGATCCGCCCGCCCTGCCCTTCCCCGCGGGACGGCGGGGCGCTTCCTTCCTCTCTCACCCTTTCCGGCGGTCGCTCGAGCGACGTCGTCGGCCGCGCCTGGCGCGCGTGGTGTCAACCGGCGGCGGGGGTGCGTCCGTTTTCCAGGGCAGGAGCGCGGACTGCCGTGATGCCTTCCGCCCGGCGGGAGGCCCACAGGAAGGGGGCGGCCATGAACAACGTCGCGGTCGGGCTGCTGGTCAGCATCGCCGCGCTCGCGGGGCGCGTCGGGTCGGCGCCGGCGTGGGAGCACCGAGGGCGTGGGGCCTTCGTCCACGGGTCCTGGGGCCCGCGTGTCTTTCTCGGCCCGACGCTCTGGTACCCGTACACCCCGGCGCCCGTGATCGTCGAGCCGCCTCCCCCGCAGGTCTACGGGCAGCCGCCGCCGGCGACGCCGCAGTACTGGTACTACTGTGAGAGTCCCCGCGGCTACTACCCGTTGGTCCCGCAGTGTCCGGGCGGATGGCCGCAGATGGTGCCGCGGACGGGTCCTCCCGCGTCATGACAGACGGGAAAGACCTATGCCCGGTGTCAACCGAACGGGTGGCGGGTCCGTTCGTCTGTGTGACACGAGACGTGGGATACGGCGGGCTGACGGGAGGACTTGGAGGCGGCCCTGCATCCGAACGCGCAGTACGACGAGCTCTACGCGGCTCACTACGCGCGCATCGTCCGGCTGGGCCGGATGCTGCTCGCCAACCCGGACGACGCCGAGGAGGTCGGACAAGAGGTGTTCCTGAAGCTATTCCAGGCTTGTCAGACCGAGACGCGGCCGATGCAGTGGGGGCCCTGGCTCACGCGGGTCGCCGTGAACGCCTGCCGGGATCGGCGGCGGTCGGGGTGGTGGAAGCTCTGGCGCGAGTCGAGCGTCGATCTGCGGGAGGGGTCGATCACGAGCCCTGAGCCGAGCCCCGAGGCCCAGACGATCGGCCGCGAGCGGCGCGACCGGATCTGGCGGTCCTTTCGCCGGTTGGCCGCGCGCCAGCAGGAGGTCTTCGTGCTGCGACACGTCGAGGGCTGGTCGACGGAGGCGGTCGCCCAGGCGCTCGGACTGAGCCCGGGCAGCGTGAAGCGTCACCTGTTCCGCGCGATCCGGCACCTGCGGGCCGCGCTGGAGGTCAACGGGTAAACATCACCCGGACTAAAGTCCGGGGCTTTCGGAGAAAGGAGCCCGTGCCCTTGAGTCCAGGAGCCTGGCCTTACGGTTCCAGGTTGACGGTTCGTCGGCCCGCCTGGCTGCGCGGTAGCCTCCCCGTCCAGCCCCACCGTCGTTTCGACGGCTGTCTGAGCGGGCCCACGGCTTGGTTATCGCCAGGGCCGCTCGCGGAGCGCGTGCTCAGCTCCAACCGGGCACAGTCTACCACGGAGATCGGCGCTCCTCCCCGCCCTCAAGGGCGAGGTTCCCGCGCCCGGAGGCTTCTATGAGGCGGTGTCTCGGAGACAAGGCGCTGGTGCTGCTGCACGAGGGCGACGGCCGCCCGGCGGACCGGAGCCATCTGGGGGGCTGCGCCCGCTGCGCGGATCGCTATCGCCGGCTGGCCGACGACCTGCGGGTGATCGGCGTGGTCCTCGCGAGCGACCCCGCCCCCGCCGCGGTGCCGAGTCGAGCGGCGTGGCCGCGCTGGGTCGCGGCGGCGGCGGTGACCTTCGCGCTCGTGATCGGCCTCAATCTGCTGTTCGCGCGCGAGTGGGGCCGGGTGGCGACGCGGACGTCGACGGAGCCGGCCGGGGCGGGAGGCGCCACGACCGAAGAGCTCATCGCCGCGGTGGAGGCGATGACGACCAACGAGCCGCCGTGGGTCGAGGCGGCGGGAACCCGGGCCGCGTCCGTGCGGGGGGCATCGACGCTCGAGGCGAGCGTGGCCGACCTCTACGCGACGGTCGCGGGCGAGGAGGCGTGCGAGTCGCTCGCCGCCTCCCTCGGGGATGGGTGTGATCGGCTGCCGGCCCCGGCGGAGACGCCGGGTGCCGGGTTCGAAGATCTCGACTCGTGACGCGGTCGCGCGGCGCGGGTCAGTGAGGAGACCGGAATGAAGAAGGTATGGCCGGCGCTGGTGATCGGGGTGATGGTCATGGGGCTGTCGGTGCGGCCCGCGAACGCCCAGCACCACCCGATGCTGGGGGAGATGGACCGAGGCCCCTGGATGTTCCTGCTGCTCTTCAAGGGCGCCGCCCTCACGCCCAATCAGGAGACCCGGGTGAGGGCGATCCTGGCGGCGCACCGGGCGAACGCGCGGGATCTGGTGAGGCAGCTGCGCACGGCCCGCGAGGGGATGGTGGACAAGCTCTTCGCGCCGGGCGCGGTGGCGGCCGGCGACCTCGAGCCCCTCCGTCAGCAGATCGCCCAGCTCGAGGAGCAGCTGTCCCAGTACTGGCTCGGCGCGGCTCTGGAGATCCGCGCTCTGCTGACGCCGGACCAGCTGGCCAAGGCCCAAAAGCTCAAGGACCGCGTCCGCGAGCTGCGCGCGGAAATGCGGGCGCTCTTCGAGGAGACGGCCCAGCCGTAGCGCGCCCGGCGGGCCGCGGGTCCTCGAGGCCGTCCCCTCGATCGGGGCTCCCGCGTCGGGCGGCCACCGCGACCGTCGGCGGCCTCCGCCGCGGATCGAGGCCGGGTCGGCCGGGTCGCTTCGGCTGGCGCCCGGGCCCGGCCTCTGGTAGCGTTGGGGGCGAGCAGCTCATCGCAAATCGCGGGGGACACATCACATGGCAGAGGTGAAATTCAAGGGGACTCCCGTGGCGCTCGGCGGGCCGGAGGTCAAGCCGGGCCAAGCCGCCCCGGACTTCGCGGCCGTCGACACGAGCCTCCAGACCGTGCGGCTCCGCGACGCCAAGGGCAAGGTCGTGATCCTGAGCTCGGTGCCGTCGCTCGACACCCCGGTGTGCGATACCGAGACGCGCCGCTTCAACGAGGAGGTTGGCAAGCTCGGCGCCGGGGTCGAGGTGTGGACGGTCAGCATGGACCTGCCGTTCGCCCAGAAGCGCTGGTGCTCGACGGCCGGCGCCAACCGGGTCAAGACGCTCTCGGACTTCCGCGACCGCGCCTTCGGCCAGAGCTACGGCGTCGCCATCAAGGACGGCCCGCTGGCCGGAGTCAACGCGCGCGCCGTGTTCGTCGTCGGCAAGGACGGCGCCGTGAAGCACGTGGAGTACGTCCGGGAGATCACGAGCGAGCCCAACTACGAGGCGGCGCTCGGCGCGGCGAAGCAGGCGGCCGGCGCCTGAGCGCCGGCGCTACACGCGCACGGGGGTGAACGCGGTCGTGTAGTGGTCGGTCAGCGGCAGGCGCCTGCCGAGCACGCCCTGCTCGAGGAGGATGTCCTGCATCGCGCCGAGCGCGCCCGTGTCGATGCGGCCGTCCCTCGGGAAGAGCGGGCTCGAGAGGCGGTGGGCGGCCAGCACGGCCCGCGGCTCCCACTTGAGCGTCCGGGCCGCGATCGCCGCCGCTTCCTCCGGGTGCTGCGTCATGAACGCGAGTGCCTGGAAGATCGCGCGAAGCGCCTTCCGGAGGTCGTCGGACCGCCGTCGGATCGTCTCCTCCGACGCGTAGGCGATCTGGCTGATCCAGCGGGGCGTGACCGAGTCGAGCCGCTGCAGCACCCGCGACTTCCCCTGCGCCTCCAGCACCGCGCCTCCATCGCCCCAGACGATCGCCTGAATCTCGTGCCGCGTGAGGGCGGCGACCTGGGCGTCGAGGCCGCCGAGCGCGACGATCGTGACGTCGCGCTCCGGGTCCCAGCCGTTCTGCCGGGCCAGAATCCGCGCGAACACCCAGGTGGTGGCGCCGACCTTGGTGACGCCGATCGCCTTGCCCCGAAGGTCGGCGACCGAGTGGATGTCGGCCGAGACGTTGAGCGTGAAGTGGTTGCCCTCGGTCTCGGTCGCGATCATCCGGATCGGCGCGCCCGCCTCGCGGAAGACGAAGATGTCCGTGCCCCCGGTGAGGCCGACCAACGCCTCGCCGCCGATCACCGCCTTGAGCAGGTCGGGCCCGCCGCGGAAGGGCACGAACTCGGCGTCGAGGCCGTTCGCCCGGAAGTAGCCGCGGTCGAGCGCCACGATCACGGGCGCCGCCATCGCGTAGTCGCCGAGCACGGCGGTGCCGACCGTCGCCGCCGGCTCCGCCCGGACCGCGCGGGGCCTGGCCGCGAGTCCCAGGCCGGCGCCGGCCGAGAGGAGCCTCAGGAACTCCCGGCGGCTTCCGTGCATAGACCCTCCTCCCGAACTTCTTGACACCCTTCCGCTTCTTGCCTACGGTGCTCGGCGGGCGGGCGACGGCCAGGGCGATTCTACAGGAAGCCGGGGGGAGAGTGCAGCAGACGGTCACGTACGCGGTGGCGGACGGCGTCGGCTGGATCACGCTGAACCGCCCCGCCGTCCTCAACGCCCTCGACAGCCAGCTCGCGACCGGCCTGGCGGACGCCGCCGAGGCGGCCGCCGCAGACCCCGCGGTGTTCGCGGTCGTCGTGCGGGGGGCCGGGCGCGCCTTCTGCGCGGGCATGGACCGGACGGCGCTCGCCGCCGGCCGCATCGGCGCCGCCTTCTACCGGCTCTGGATCCGCGCCCTCAACACGCTCGAGGACATGGACAAGCTCGCCGTCTGCGTGCTCCACGGCCATTCGATCGGCGGCGGTCTCCAGCTGGCGCTCGCCTGCGACGTCCGGATCGCCACCGAGGACGCCGTGATCGGTCTGGGCGCCACCCGGCACGGGCTGATCCCCGACGGCGGGGTCCTGCGGCTCGCGCGAGTCGTCGGCCTCGGGCGGGCCACGGCGCTCGCGCTCCTGAACGACGAGGTCGCGCCCGCCGAGGCGCTCGCCATCGGGCTCGTCACCCGCGTCTGCGCGGCCGGCGAGCTGGAGGGGACGCTCGCGGCCGTGCTCGAGCGGTGCCGCGCCGCGGCGCCGACGGCCACCGGGCACACCAAGCGGCTGCTCCACGCCTCGTTCCACCGAGACCCGCGGGAGCTGATCGAGGAGCTGCTCCGGCGGCAGGCGGAGTGCATGACGTCGTGGGAGATGGAGGAGGCCAACGCCGCCTGGCGCGAGAAGCGCGCGGCCCGGTTCTTCCCGCGGCCCGAGGGGCGGGCGCCCCGATGAGCGTCCAGGTGGGCCGGTCCGTGTTCCGCCGCGGGCTCGCGCGCTACTTCGACCTCGCCCGGTGGGACACGGACCTGCCCACCGAGATCCGCGCCGGGGTCACGACCTTCATGGTCATGGCCTACATCATCTTCGTGAACCCGATCGTGCTCGGGTTCGTCGGCGTCCCGAGCCTGGAGGGCCGGGGGTTGCCGTTCGGGCCGACGCTCTCCGTGACGTGTCTGACCGCGGGCCTCCTGACAATCGCGATGGGGCTCGCCAGTAACTATCCGTTCGCGCTCGCGCCCGGCATGGGGCTCAACGCGGTCGTGGCGTTCGAACTGGTCGCGTCCCGGGGTCTCACCTGGCCCCAGGCCATGACCGTCATCTTCGTCGAGGGCCTCGTCATCACCCTCCTCGTGCTCACGCGGCTGCGCGAGGCCGTGCTGGACGCCGTCCCGATCGGCCTCAAGCGCGCGATCAGCGTCGGGATCGGGCTCTTCATCGCCTTCATCGGGTTTTTCACGTCGGGCTTCGTGGTGAAGCCCGCCTCGAGCCCCCTCCCCGTCGGCCTCGGCGAGTTCCGGGGCCTGCCGATCCTGGTCTTCCTCTGCGGTTTCGTCCTGACCGCCTGGTTCATGGCCCGCCGGGTGCCGGGCGCGCTGCTGCTCGGCATCGTCCTCACCACGGTCCTGGCGGTCGCCGCCAACGGCCTCTTCGCGGGCTGGCAGGGCTTCGCGACGCCGGGCGCGGCCCGCATCCCGACCGCCATCGTGCGGGCGCCGGACTTCTCCACCTTCGGACGGCTCGACTTCGGGTTCGTCGGCAGGCTGGGCGTGGTGACGGCGGTTCTCGCAACCTTCTCGATCATGCTGAGCGACTTCTTCGACACGATCGGGACGATCGTCGGGGTCGGGGGCAAGGGCGGCTTTCTCGACGCGCGCGGGCGGCTGCCCCGCGCCAACCGCGTGCTGCTCGTGGACTCCCTGGGCGCGATGTTCGGCGGCCTCGCGAACTCGAGTAGCAACACGACCTACATCGAGAGCGCCGCCGGCGTCGCCGAGGGCGCCCGCACCGGGCTCGCCGCGGTCGTCGTGGGCGGGCTCTTCCTGCTCGCGATGTGGTTCGCGCCTCTCGCGAGTGTGATCCCGGCCCAGGCCACGGCCCCCGCCCTCATCATCGTCGGCTTCTACATGATCACGCTCGTGACCGAGATCCCGTGGGACGACTACGAGGAGGCCATTCCCGCCTTCGTCACGATGCTCGGCATGCCCTTCACCTGGTCGATCACCAACGGCATCGGCGCCGGCTTCGTGACCTACTCCGCGATCAAGCTCCTGAACGGCCGCGGCCGCGAGCTCCATTGGATGGTCCATGCGACGGCGGCGGCGTTCCTCGTCTACTTCTCCCTGCCGGTCATCCAGCGGGCGCTCCACTGAGGGCGGCGGGCGCCGAGCGCCGGCCACACGGCCGCCCCCCGGAGCCGACGCCCGGGGGAAGCGGGGTGACGCAGAGCGTCGTAACCCCCGGGGGGCGCGGGCGATCCGTGCTAGACTCTCGCCACTTTCGGACCGCGCAGCATGACGATGATCACGGCCGGCGCTGGCGAGCTTCGGTTCACGGATCCCGACCGGACCCGCGCCCGGCTGTGCCACCTACAGGGTCATCCGGCCGCCGCCGAGGCCGCCGCCCCCTGATGGCCGAGCCGCTGCTCAAGGTCGACGGCGTCCACGTCGGGTTCGGTGGCATCAAGGCCCTCCGCGGCGTCAGCTTCGAGGTGACGCCCGGCTCGATCTTCTCCATCATCGGCCCGAACGGCGCCGGCAAGACCACCATGATCAACGTGATCAGCGGCGTCTACCATCCGGACCCCGGCCGGATCTGGTTCGCGGGCGGAGAACGCACCCGGCTCGGCCCGCAGCGCGTGGCGGAGCTCGGGATCGCCCGCACCTTCCAGAACGTGGCCCTCTTCAAGGGCATGACCGTGCTCGACAACGTCCTCATCGGCCGCCACATCTACATGCGCTCGGGCCTCTTCCGCTCGGGCCTCTACTGGGGCCTCGCCCAGCGTGAGGAGATCGCGCACCGGGCGGCGGTCGAGCGCGTGATCGACTTCCTCGAGATCACCGCGATCCGCAAGGCGCCGGCCGGGACCCTGCCCTACGGGCTCCAGAAGCGCGTCGAGCTGGCGCGCGCGCTCGCGATGGAGCCGAAGCTCCTCCTCCTCGACGAGCCGATGGCGGGGATGAACCTCGAGGAGAAGGAGGACATGACCCGCTTCATCCTCGACGTCGCCGACGAGTGGGGGACGACGATCATCCTGATCGAGCACGACATGGGGGTCGTCATGGACATCTCGGGCCGCGTGGTGGTGCTGGATCACGGCGAGAAGATCGCCGAGGGGACGCCCGACGAGGTGCGCGCCGACCGCGTCGTCGTCCAGGCGTACCTGGGCGAGGGCGAATGACGGCGCGCGCGCGGTCGGCGGCGCGACCGGCGGGCCCCTGCCGCCGGCCGGGCGTCGGCCGGATGGAAGGCCGGCGATGACGGACACGCTGCCGAAGCTCCTGTTCGACCGCGCCGCCCGCGAGGGCGGCCGGCCGGCCATGCGGGAGAAGGAGTACGGCATCTGGCAGACGTACACCTGGCGCGACTACGCCGACCGCGTGCGCGACTTCGCCCTCGGGCTCATGCAGCTCGGCTTCGGCCGCGGGCAGACGCTCGCCGTCGTCGGCGACAACCGCCCCCAGCTCTACTGGGCCGAGGTCGCCGCGCAGGCGCTCGGCGGCATGCCGGTGCCGCTCTACCAGGACGCGATCGCCGCCGAGCTGCACTACGTGCTCGAGCACTCCGGGTGCGCGATCGTCGTGGCCGAGGACCAGGAGCAGGTCGACAAGGTCCTCGAGATGCGCGCGCGGCTCCCGCAGGTCCGGTACATTGTCTACGATGACCCGAAGGGCCTGCGGCGGTACGACGAGCCGGGGCTCCTCGCCTTCACGGCCGTAGAGGGGCGCGGACGGGAGGCGGGGGAGGCGGCCCGCCGCGCCTTCGACCAGGCGCTCGCCGCGGGGGGGGGCGAGGACATCGCCCTCATCAGCTACACGTCCGGCACGACCGGCGTCCCCAAGGGCGCCCTCCTCTCGCACCGGGCCTTCATCGGGACCGCGCGCGCCTTCCTCGCCGTGGAGCCGCTCGACGAGCGCGATGAGCTGATGGCGTACCTGCCCATGGCCTGGATCGGCGACTCCTTCTTCTCGCTCGCGGTGGCCCTGGTCGCCGGCTGCGCCGTCAACTGCCCGGAGGACACGACGACCGTCCGGCAGGACTTCCGCGAGATCGGGCCGACCATGACCTTCGCGCCCCCGCGGATCTGGGAGAGCTTTGTCTCCCACTCACAGGTGCGGATCGAGGACGCCCCCTGGTTCCAGCGGCGGCTCGCGGGCTTCTTCCTCCCCCGCGGGATGCGCATGGCGAAGCTCGAGCTGGAGGGCGCGCCGGTGCCCTGGCGCCTGCGCCTGGGCGCCGCGCTTGGCCGCCCGCTCGTGTTCGCGCCGCTGCGCGACCAGCTCGGGCTCCGCCGGCTCCGGGCGGGGATCACCGGCGGCGCGGCGCTCGGGCCCGAGGTCATCCAGTTCTTCCGCGCCCTCGGCGTGAACTTCAAGCAGCTCTACGGGATGACCGAGAGCTGCGCGCCGGCCACGCTCCACCGCGGCCGACAGGTGAAGCTCGGGACCGTCGGGCCGCCCCTGCCGGGCGTCGAGGTGAAGGTGGCCGAGGGCGGCGAGGTGCTGCTCCGGTCTCCGGGGGCGTTCTCGGGTTACTACAAGAACGACGAGGCCACGCGGGCCACGCTCGGCGACGGCTGGATCCGGAGCGGCGACGCCGGCCTCATCGATCCCGACGGGCATCTGGTGATCATCGACCGTGCCAAGGACGTGTCCCGTCTCCTGGATGGCACGGTCTTCGCGCCGCAGTACATTGAGAACAAGCTCAAGTTCAGCCCCTACATCAAGGAGGCGGTGGCGATCGGCCACGGGCGTCCCTTCGTCGGCGCCCTCGTCAACATCGACATGGAGGTCGTCGGCAACTGGGCCGAGCGCCGGGGCGTTCCCTACGCGGGCTACGCCGACCTCGCGCAGAACCCGGCCGTCTACGACCTGGTCGCGGCGGAGGTGCGACGCACCAACGAGACGCTGGCGCCGTCGCAGCGGGTCCGGCGGTTCCTGCTCCTCCACAAGGAGCTCGACGCCGACGACGCCGAGATCACGCGAACCCGGAAGCTCCGCCGCACGGCCATCCATGCGCGGTACGCGCCGCTGATCGACGCGCTCTACGACCCCGCGGTCGCCGCGGTGCCGGTCAAGGTGACCGTGACCTACGAGGACGGCCGGACGTCGGAGACGGAGCGGACCGTCGCGATGCGGGACCCGGGATGAGCGCCGAGCTATCGTTCGGGATCGAGCTGGCGGTGAGCGGCCTCCTCGTCGGGGTCATGTACTCGCTCGTCGCCCTCGGCTTCGTGCTGATCTACAAGGCCTCCCGCGTCTTCAACTTCGCGCAGGGCTCGATGACCCTCTTCGCCGCCCTCGCCCTCGTGGGCGTCCGGCCCTGGGTCGGCTTCTGGCCCGCCGTGCTCCTGGCGGTCGCGCTCATGACCGCGCTCGCCTTCGGGATCGAACGGATCGTGCTCCGGCCGCTCGTCGGCCGGCCCGAGCTCGCGGCGTTCATGGCCACCATCGGTCTCGACTTCGTGCTCCAGGGGTCGGCGCAGGCGGTGTGGGGCACCCAGCCCCGGGGGCTCGACCTCGGGATCTCGCCGAAGCCCCTCGACGTGGGTGGCATCTTCGTGGGCCGGGCCGACCTGATCGGCGCCGCCGGCGCCGGCCTGCTCGTGCTCGCGCTGATCTGGTTCTTCCAGAAGACGACGATCGGCCTCGGCCTCCGCGCCGCCTCGGACGACCACGAGGCCGGCCTCTCGGTCGGCATCCCCCTCCGGAGGGTGTGGGCCATCACGTGGACCATCGCGGGCGTCGTCGCCGTGGCCGCCGGCATCATCTGGGGGAGCCGGCTCGGCGTCCACTTCGCGGTGGCGCTGATCGCGTTCAAGGCGCTGCCGGTCCTCATCATCGGAGGGGTGGACAGCATCCCGGGCGCGATCCTCGCCGGCCTGATCGTCGGCGCCGGCGAGAATCTCGCCGAGGGCTTTGTCGGCCCGCTCGTCGGCGGCGGCCTCAGCGACGTGTTCGCCTACCTCCTGGCCCTCGTGGTCCTGATGGTGCGGCCCTACGGGCTCTTCGGGCGGGAGATCATCCAGCGCGTGTAAACATCACCCGGACTGAAGTCCGGGGCTTTTGAGGAGCCCAGGAACTTGGACAGTCGAGTGTCCGCGCCTCACGACGCGGAGTTGCCGTTTCACAGGCCCGCTGACAGCGCGGAAGCCTCCACGGCCAGCATCCCCGAGGTTTCCTCGGCTGAGGAGCACGCGTGCTGCGTTAAGATCTGCGTGGGCCTCGTGCCCGCAGGCCGCGCAGCGGAAGCGATCACCCTGGCGGCTGGCGGCGTCCACGACGCCGCACGCCGGACAGGTCTGGCTGGAGTACGGGGCCGGCACCTCCACCAGCCGGCCGCCCGTCGCCTCCAGCTTGTAGCGGAGCATCGTGCAGAACGACGACCACCCGGCCCCGGAGAGGTGGCGGCCGAGCCCGCCGCGGAGCATGCCGGCCACGTTCAGCCTCTCGACGATCACCACGCCGTGGCTCTTGGCGTAGCGAGCCGAGAGGACGTGCAGGACGTGGGCGCGCTGGCGGCGGATCGTGCGGTGCAGCTTGGCGACGCGGAGCCGGGCCCGCGCCTGGCGCCGCGAGCCCTTGGTTCGGCGCGCGACGACACGCTGAGCGCGGGCCAGGCGGCGCAGGCTGGCGTCCAGATGCTTCGGGTTGGGGACCAAGCGGCCGTCGGAATCGGCCAGCAGGTTCGTCAGGCCGCGGTCGATGGCCACGACCGGCCCTTGTCGCCGCTCAGGCTCTGGCCCCTCCTGCTCACACTGGATCGCCACGAACCACTGATCCACCTCGCGGGAAGGCCACGCCGTCCGGGGTGACACGAAAGACGCGCGGATGCGGCTCGCTGATGGCCACCGGGTCCCGCCCCTTCTTCTTCCACCGGGGCCGGCGGGCCAGCCGGGTGAAGCACCGCTGCCACGCGGCATCGAGCTCCACGAGCACCTGCGCGCAGACGTTGCGGGGCACCTCGGCCAACCACGGGATCTCCGCCCGCAACTCGGTCAACTGGGTGATCTGGTCGAAGGCCGAGGGCAGGCGAGCCCCGCGCGCCAGATACAGACGCCGTTGTTCGTGGGCCACATTCCACAACGCTCGGAGCGCCCCTTCCCAGGCCAGCAGGCGCGCCTCTTGCTCGGGCGTCGGGTAGAGCCGATAGCGAAAGCCGCGGCGCTGGATCACTCAGCGCCTCGTCCGAACGTGCTCGGCGCGCTCGATGTAGCGCCGGATCGTCGTGGCCGACACCTGGCCCTGGATCTCCAGGGCGAGGATCTCGAAGCCTTTCGCTTGGGCCACGTCGCTCGGCAGGCCGCGCAGGCGGTCGGCCACGGCCTCCGGCAAGACGCGCTGCCGATACTTCGGAATCGACACCGCGTGGTAGGCGGTCTGATAGGCGGCATTGCGCGTTGTCTTGAGGCCGAGAGCTCGCACACACGGAGTCTACCCCATAGTAGGCGCTCCTCCCACGGCGTGAACGCCGGGGTTTCCGCGCCCACGGGGGTTCGATGATCTACCGCGAGGCGGGGCTCTACCGGTCGACCTACGCGGCGGACATGGCGATCTTCCCGCTGCCGCTCGACCGGATCGCGGTGGGCGTGGTCGTCGTCGCCGCCGCCGGGGTGATCCCCTTCGTGGCGTCCGGCTACCTCCTGAAGGGCCTCCTGATCCCGACGCTCGCCTACGCGCTCGCCGCGATCGGCCTCAACATCCTGACCGGCTACGCGGGCCAGCTCTCGCTCGGCCACGCCGCCTTCATGGCCGTCGGCGCCTACGGCGCCGTGATCGCCTACGGGCGCTACGGCTGGCCCCTCCTCGCGAGCTTCCTCGTGGGCGGGCTCGCCGCCGCCGCGGTGGGCGCGGTCGTCGGCCTCCCGTCGCTCCGCATCAAGGGCTTCTACCTCGCCGTCACGACCCTCGCCGTCCAGTACATCGTCGAGTGGGGCATCACCCACGTCCGCTGGATCGGCGGCGGCGTGTACGCGACGATCGACGTCCCCGACCTCGCGCTGCTGGGGGTGCCGCTCGATACCGGGCCCCGGAAGTACCTCCTCTGCCTGGCGACCGTGGTCGTGCTGACCGTGTTCGCGAAGAACCTCGTGCGGACGCGCGTGGGACGGGCGTGGATGGCGATCCGCGACCGCGACGTCGCCGCCGAGATCATGGGCATCGGGCTCCTGCGCTATAAGATGCTCGCCTTCGTGGTCAGCTCGTTCTACGCGGGCGTCGCCGGCGCGCTGATCTCGTTCTGTTTCTACCAGGCGGCCAACATCGAGGAGTACACGCTGACGATCTCGATCCGGGTCCTCGGCATGATCATCATCGGCGGCATGGGCTCGATCCTCGGCTCGTACCTCGGCGCCGCCTTCGTCGTGCTGCTGCCCATCGCGATCAGCAACGCGATGGTCGCCGTCGGCCGCGTCTCCGGCGGCCTCGTGGCGACGGACGTCCGCGCGAACGCCGAGCTCGTGATCTTCGGCGGCCTGATCCTCTTCTTTCTCATCGTCGAGCCGCTCGGACTCGCCCGGCTCTGGAAGACGCTGAAGGACTATCTTCGGCTCTGGCCATTCCCCTACTAACTCGAAGGAGGACGGCATGAAATCGTTCATCGCGTGGGTGATCGCGGCGCTGGCGCTGGCCGGGCCGCTCGCGCCGGCCGGGCCCGGGTCCGCGGAGGAGGTCACGCTGCCGCTCATGATCTATCGCACCGGGCCGTTCGCCCCCGGCGGCAGCGGCATCGGCGGCGGCATGGAGGACTACCTCGCGCTCGTCAACGCCAAGGGGGGCCTCGACGGCATCACGTTCAAGTGGGAGGAGTGTGAGACCGCCTACGACACCGCCCGCGGCGTCGAGTGCTACGAGCGCTACAAGAACCGGGCCGTCTTCTTCTCGCCGCTCTCGACCGGTATCACCTACGCGCTGGCCGAGCGGTCGGAGCGCGACCGGATCCCGCTCCTGACCCTCGGCTACGGCCGCTCGGACGCGACCGAGGGACGGACCTGGCCGTACCTGTTTCCGGTCGTGGCGACGTACTGGTCGCAGGCCTCGGCGATGATCAACTACGTCGCCATGAAGGAGGGCGGCCCCGAGAAGATCAAGGGCAAGAAGATCGCCCTCCTGCATCTCGACGTGCCGTACGGCCGCGAGCCGATCCCCATCCTCGAGCGGCTCGCGCGGGAGCGGGGCTTCGAGTTCCGGGACTTCCCGCTGCCGTCGCCGGGCATCGAGCAGAGCGCGGCCTGGGTCGACATCGCCCGCCGCTACCGGGCCGACTACGTGTTTCAGTGGAACTGGGGGCAGTCGTGCACGGCGCCCTTCAAGGAGGCGCAGAAGAACGGCTTCCCGATCGATCACTTCTGGGGGGTCTGGTGGTGCGGCTCCGAGGAGGACGTTCGGCCGGCCGGCGACGCGGCCACGGGGTACATCGCGGCCGCCTTCCACGCGAGCGGCCGCAACTTCCCCGTGATCCAGGAGATCCTTAAGGACGTCCAGGGCGCGGGCCGTGGCAACATCGAGGAGAGCCGGGTCGGCACGATCTACTACAACCGCGGCGTCATCCACGGAATCATCCTCACCGAGGCCATGCGCGTCGCCATCAAAGCGAAGGGCAAGCCGCTGACGGGCGAGGGGATGGAGTACGGCTTGTCCCACCTCAACATCACTCGGGCGCGGCTCAAGGCGCTGGGCGCCGACGGCTTCATGCCCGAGATCAGGACCACACCCGACAATCACGGCGGCATCTCGGGCGTCTCGTTCCTCCAGTGGAACGGCGAGAAGTGGAGCTCCATCTCCGACTGGATCCAGCCCGAGGCGGGCGTCGTGGCCGACCAGGTGCGGGTGACCGCCGAGAAGGCCCGCGCGGACAAGGGCAAGAAGTAGGTGTCGCCGTCCGCCCCCTTGCTGCGCGTCAACAACATCGAGGTCATCTACGACCACGTGATCCTGGTGCTCAAGGGGGTGTCGCTCGAGGTCCCCGCGGGGGGCGTCGTCGCCCTCCTCGGGGCCAACGGCGCCGGCAAGTCGACCACGCTCAAGGCGATCTCCAATCTGCTGCACGCCGAGCGGGGCGAGATCACCAAGGGCTCCGTCGAGTTCGGCGGGGAGCGCATCGACGGCCGCGACGCCGCCGACCTCGTGCGCGCGGGCATCGTGCAGGTCCTGGAGGGGCGCCGCGTCTTCGAGCACCTCACGGTCGAGGAGAATCTGCTCGCGGGCGCCTACACCCACGCCGGCATCCGCGCCCGCGGGGACCTCGAGCGCGTCTATCAGTACTTTCCGCGGCTCCGCGAGCGCCGGACGGTCAAGGCGGGCTACGTCTCGGGCGGCGAGCAGCAGATGATCGCGATCGGGCGCGCCCTGATGGCGCGGCCCCGGCTGATGCTGCTCGACGAGCCCTCGATGGGCCTGGCCCCGCTCCTCGTGCGCGAGATCTTCGACATCGTGCTGCGCCTGAACCGCGAGGAGAAGGTCTCGATCCTCCTCGCCGAGCAGAATGCGTCGATGGCGCTGCGGGTCGTGCAGTACGGGTACGTCATGGAGAGCGGGCGCATCGTGCTCGACGGGGACTCCGAGCAGCTCCGGGTCAACGAGGACATCAAGGAGTTCTATCTCGGCCTCACCGGCGTCGGTCGGCGCCGGAGCTACCGCGACGTCAAGCACTACCGGCGCCGCAAGCGATGGCTCTCGTGACGCGGCGCCCGCGATGCGAGGGTCGCCGCTCGCCGGCCGGCGGGGCCGGCGCCCTCCGCGGGCGGGGGGGGCGCGGCGCGGAGGGGGGCGTCGCTCCGGTGGGCCTATGAGCGCCCAGCTCAGCGTCCAGGGCGTCTCCAAGTCGTTCGGCGGCGTCCAGGCCGTGAGCGGGGTGGACCTGGAGGTCGGGCGCGACGAGCTGGTCTCGGTGATCGGGCCGAACGGGGCCGGCAAGACCTCGCTCCTCAACATGGTGAGCGGCTTCTATCATCCCGACCGGGGCCGGATCGCCCTCGACGGCCAGGACATCAGCCGCGCCGCGCCGAACCGGATTGCGGCCCTCGGCGTCGCCCGCACCTTCCAGAACATCGCCCTCTTCAAGGGCATGACCGTGCTCGACAACCTCATGCTCGGGCGCCACGTCCGCATGCGGTCGGGGGTGCTCGCCTCGATCGTCTACTGGGGGCTCGCCCAGCGGGAGGAGGTCCGGCACCGCCGCCGCGTCGAGGACGTGATCGACTTCCTTCGGATCCAGGACCTGCGCCGGCGCGTGACGGGGTCGCTGCCGTACGGGCTCCAGAAGCGGGTGGAGCTCGGGCGCGCGATCGCGCTCGAGCCCAAGCTCCTGCTCCTGGACGAGCCGATGGGCGGGATGAACCAGGAAGAGAAGGAGGACATGGCCCGCTTCATCCTCGACGTCAACGAGGAGTGGGGCACGACGGTCGTCCTGATCGAGCACGACATGGGGGTCGTCATGGACATCTCCGACCGCGTCGCCGTCCTCGACATGGGGCAGAAGATCGCGGAGGGGACGCCGGACGAGGTGCGGGCGAATCCGCGCGTGATCAAGGCCTACCTCGGCGAGAAGAAGGTCGGCCGCCCGGCGCGCCCGGTCGCCCGGTGAGGCGCCCCGTGTCCGCCGATCCGGCGACCCTCCCCGGATTCCTCCTCCGGAACGCGGCAGAGCTCGCCGAGCGGACGGCGATCCGCGAGAAGGACCGGGGGATCTGGCAGGCCCGGACGTGGCGGGAGTATCGGGACGAGGTTCGGCTGCTGGCGCTCGGGCTGGCCGCGCTCGGCTTCGGGCGCGGCGACAAGCTCTCGGTGATCGGGGACAACCGCCCGCGGCTCTACTGGGCGCAGGTCGCCGCGCAGGCCCTCGGCGGGATCGCCGTCCCCGTCTACCAGGACTCGATCGCGAAGGAGCTCGGGTGGGTCCTCGACCACGCGGAAGTGTCGATCCTCGTCGCCGAGGACCAGGAGCAGGTCGACAAGATCGCGTCGCTCAAGGCCGAGCTGCCCCGACTCGGGCTGGTCGTCTACGACGATCCGCGCGGGCTCGGCCGGGCCCGCCCCCCCTGGCTCCGGCCGTTCGAGGAGGTGCAGGCCCTCGGCCGAGCGTTCGGCGCCGCGCACCCCGGCTACTTCGAGACCGAGGTGGAGCGAGGCCGGCCGGACGACGTGGCGATGATCTGCTACACGTCGGGCACCACCGGCGCCCCGAAGGGCGTGATGCTGACGCACGCCAACGCGATCCATACCGTCCGGGCCTTCCTGGAGGCCGAGGACGTCCGCGTCGACGACGAGTGGCTCTCGTACCTGCCGATGGCCTGGGTCGGCGACTCGATCTACTCGCTCGTCATGAGCCTGGTGGCGGGCTTCGCCTGCAACTGCCCCGAGAGCCCCGAGACCGTGCAGCGCGACCTCCGCGAGCTCGGGCCGACCATCGTGCTGGCGCCGCCGCGGATCTGGGAGAACATGCTGACCGCGGTCCAGGTGCGCGCGGCCGACGCCTCGCCGCTCAAGCGCCGTGTCTTCGAGCTCTTCCGCGCGGCCGCCGAGCGGGCCGAGACCCGGCGCGCCGACGGCCGGCCCGTGCCCTGGGGCCTCCGGCTCGCCTGCGCCCTCGGCGAGATCCTGGTCTACCGGCCGGTGCGGGATCAGCTGGGACTCCGCCGGGCGCGCTGGGCCTACACGGGAGGCGCGCCGCTCGGCCCCGACACGTTCCGCTTCTTCCGCGCCTTCGGCGTCAACCTGAAGCAGGTCTACGGCTCGACCGAGGTGAGCGCGCTCGTCTCGATCCAGCCGGACGCCGAAGCCAACCCGGTCACGGTCGGGCGGCCCTGCCCGGGCATCGAGGTGAAGATCGCCGAGCGCGGAGAGGTGCTGATCCGGAGCGCGGGCGTCTTCCGCGGCTACTACAAGGCGGAGGCGGCGACGCGCGAGGTCGTCGACGCCGAGGGGTGGTTCCGCACGGGCGACGCGGGCTTCCTCGACCCCCGCGGGCACCTCGTCATCATCGACCGCGTCAAGGACGTGGGCGCCCTCGCCGACGGCACGCCGTTCGCGCCCCAGTTCATCGAGAACAAGCTCAAGTTCAGCCCGTACATCCGGGAGGCGGTGGCGGTCGGGCACGAGCGGCCGTTCGTGACCGCGATGGTCGCGATCGACCTCGGGACCGTCGGCAACTGGGCCGAGCGCCGGGGGCTGCCGTACACGAGCTACATGGACCTCTCCCAGAAGCCCGAGGTCCGCGCGCTGATCCGCGAGGAGATCGCCACGGCGAACGCCACCCTACCGGCGGCCACGCGAGTCTGCCGGTTCCTCCTGCTCACCAAGGACCTCGACCCCGACGACGCGGAGATCACTCGCACGCGGAAGGTGCGGCGGCGCCACATCGCCGAGAAGTACGCGGTGTTCATCGACGCCTTCTACGCGGGCCGGGACGACGTGGAGGTGGCGACGACGGTGACCTACGAGGACGGGCGGCAGGCGACGATCCACTCCCGCGTCCGGGTCGAGGCCGTGGGGGCCCCGGATGCTTGACTGGCAGTTCGGCGCGCTGCTCCTGTCCAACGGCGTCCTGATCGGGCTCATGTACTCGTTGATCGCGCTCGGGTTCGTGCTCGTTTACAAGGCGACCGACGCCTTCAACTTCGCGCAGGGCGAGTTCGTCATGTTCTCGGGGCTCCTGGTCGCGGTCGGCCTCGGGCGCTACGGCGCGCCGCTCTGGCTCGCGGTCGGGGCGGCGCTCCTCCTGATGGCCGCCTTTGGCTTCGGGCTCGAGCGGGTCGTGCTGCGCCCGATGATCGGCCGGCCCGTCATCGGCGTCATCATGGCGACGATCGGGCTCGCGGCGGTGCTCCGCGGCTTCGGGCCGCTCGTGTGGGGCGCCGCGACGAAGGCGCTGCCGCTGCCGATCCCCGACGCGCCGATCGTCCTCGGCCCGCTGCTGATCCCGCCCATCCAGGTCGTGGGCGCCGCCACGAGCCTCGTGTTCCTGGCCGCCTTCGGCTGGTTCTTCCTCCGGAGCCGCGCCGGCATCGCCATGCGCGCGGTCGCCGACAGCCAGCAGGTGGCCATGGCGATGGGGATCGACGTCGAGCGCTACTTCGCGATTGCCTGGGCCATGACCGGCGTCGTCTCGGCGCTCGGGGGCGTCGTGTGGGGCAACCTGCTCGGCGTCGACGTCCAGCTCTCGCTGGTCGGCCTCAAGGTCTTCCCGGTGGTCATCCTGGGCGGCATGGACTCGGTGCCGGGCGCGGTCGTGGGCGGGCTGATCGTCGGCGTCGTCGAGAACGTCGCCGCCGGCTACCTCGACCCCTACGTCGGGGGCGGCACCAAGGACTTCGCCCCCTACCTGCTGATGATCGCGGCGCTGATGATCCGCCCCTACGGGATCTTCGGCAAGGAGATCATCGAGCGCGTCTGACCGATGATCCACCGCGAGTGCGGCATCCTCAAGACCTCGTACGAGGCCGACATGGCGCTCTACCCGCTGCCGATCGCCCGGTGGACGGTCGGCGTGATCGCGGCCCTGATGTTCCTCGCCCTCCCGCTGGCGGTGGGCGAGTACTACCTGTCCCTGGTCAACCTGATCTCGATCGCGGTCGTGGGAGCGATCGGGCTCAACATCCTGACCGGCGTCGCGGGCCAGATCTCGGTCGGCCACGGCGCCTTCATGTCCGTCGGCGCCTACACGGCGGCGAACCTGGCGGTCAGGCTCCACGCGCCGTTCTGGGTCGCGCTGCCGCTCGGCGGGCTGGTCGCGGCCGCCGTCGGCGCCGTGATCGGCATTCCCTCGCTCCGCATCAAGGGCCTCTACCTCGCCATCGCCACCCTGGCGGGGCAGTTCATCATCGAGTGGACGATCAACCACGTGACGTGGATCAGCGGGGGCGTCCAGGCGTCGATCGAGGTGCCGCGGCCGCGGCTCTTCGGGGTCGCGATCGCCTCCCAGCGCGCGATGTACTTCTTCCTCCTCGTCGTCGTGGTGGTGGCGATCGTGGCCGCGCTGAACCTGATGCGGGGCCGGGTTGGCCGCGCCTTCGTCGCCATCCGCGACCAGGACATCGCCGCCGAGATCATCGGGATCGACATCTTCCGGTACAAGCTGCTGGCGTTCGCGATCTCGTCCTTCTACGCCGGCGTCACCGGCGTGCTCTACACGTACTACCTGGGCGTCGCCAACTACGAGCAGTTCCAGATCGGGACCTCGATCGACTACCTGGCGATGATCATCATCGGAGGCCTCGGCTCGGTCCTCGGCGCCATCTTCGGGGCCGTCTTTGTCACGCTGATGCCGATCGTGCTCCGCTACGCGACGGAGACGGTCGGGCACCTGATGTTCGCGCCGAGCGACGTGGCGAACGTCACCACCAATCTCCGCTTGATCTTCTTCGGCGGGCTCATCATCCTCTTCCTGGTGGTGGAGCCGGAGGGGCTCGAGCGGCTGTGGCGCAACGTCCGAAACTACTTCCGCGTGTGGCCGTTCGCGTACTGAACCGCTGACAAGGGGGAGAGCCATGAACAGCGTGCTGCGCAGCCTAATCGGCGCGTCGGTGGCGGTGGGGGCGGTCCTGGCCGTCGCCGGCCCCGCCGCCGCGAGCCACGAGATCGTGATCGGCCTCGAGTGCGACCGCACCGGGCCGACCCAGGTCGTCGGCGTCAACCTGTGCCCGGGCTACGACGACTACATCGCCCTCGTCAACTCGAAGGGGGGAGTCGCGGGCCACAAGCTCAAGGTGATCGAGATCGACCACGAGTACAAGGTGCCGGCCGCGGTCGAGGCCTACGAGCGCCAGAAGAAGGACGGCGCCGTGCTCATCGGTCTCTACGGGACCCCGCAGACGTACGCGCTGACCCAGAAGCTCACCGAGGACCGGATCCCTGGCACCTCGCCCGGCTTCGGGCGCGCCGACGCGACGGACGGGACCCGCTACCCGTACATCTTCCCGATCGCGGCGACCTACTGGTCGCAGGCGACGGCGGCGGTGAAGTTCGCGGGCGACCAGCTCAAGGGTCTCCGCGGCAAGAAGATCGCCTACCTCTTCTACGACAATCCGGCCGGCCGCGAGCCGATCCCGGTCCTGGAGAACCTCGCCAAGCGCGAGGAGTTCCAGCTTCGGCTCTTCGCCGTGCCCCCGCCCGGCGTCGAGATGGGCGCGCAGGTCCTCGACATCGCGCAGCGCTACCGCGCCGACTTCGTCGTCGCCCACCTCTTCGGCCGGTCCCCGTCGGTCTCGATCAAGGAGCTCAAGCGCATCGGGTACCCGCTCCGCAAGGTCGTCTCCTTCGTGTGGGGCGCCGCCGAGGCGGACATCGACGCGGCGGGCGGCTATGCCGTCGCCGAGGGCTATAACTGTCTCGAGTTCGCGGGGGTGGGCGAGAACTACCCGGTCCTCACCGAGATCCGCGAGATGTACAAGAAGGAGGGCAGGGAGCCGACCAAGGAGATGGCCTCGACCGTCTACTACAACCGCGGCGTGCTGATCGCGGCGATCCACGTCGAGGCCATCCGCAACGCGCTCAGGGCCAAGCCCGACGGGACGATCACGGGCGAGGATGTGAAGCGGGGCTTCGAGCGGATCCGGGACTTCACGCTCGGCGGGCTCGTGCCCCCGCTCGAGATCACGCCGACCGACCACGAGGGCGGCGGCTGGGTGCAGGTGTGGCAGGTGCGGGGCGGCAAGCTCGTCCGCGAGACCGACTGGTTCAAGGCGTACTCAGACGTCATCCAGGCCGAGCTCAGGCAGGCGGCGATGAAGAAGTCGTGAGGCCGTAGCGGGCCGGATGCTGGTCCTCAACAACATCGAGGTCATCTACGACGGGGTCATCCTCGTCCTCAAGGGCGTGTCGCTCGCCGTCCGCGCGGGGGGGATCACGGCGCTCCTCGGGGCCAACGGGGCCGGGAAGACCACCACCCTCAAGGCGATCTCCGGCCTCCTGCGCGCCGAGCGCGGCGAGGTGACCAAGGGGTCGATCGAGTTCGACGGCGAGCGCATCGATCGGCTGCCGCCGCACGCCGTCGTCCGGCGGGGCGTCGTCCAGGTGCTCGAAGGCCGCCGGGTCTTCGAGCACCTGACGACCGAGGAGAACCTGGTCGCCGGCGCCCACGTCCAGCCCGACGCGCGGCGGATGGCGGCCGGGCTCGAGCGCGTGTACGAGTACTTCCCGCGGCTCCGCGAGCGGCGCGCGCTCAAGGCCGGCTACCTCTCGGGGGGCGAGCAGCAGATGCTGGCGATCGGGCGCGGCCTGATGTCGACGCCCCGCATGATGCTGCTCGACGAGCCCTCGCTCGGGCTCGCGCCCATGCTGGTGGAGGAGATCTTCGCCATCGTCGAGCGGCTCCACCGGGAGGAGAAGCTCACCGTGCTCCTCGTCGAGCAGAACGCGGCGCTCGCGCTCGCGCTCGCCGAGCACGGCTACGTCATGGAGAACGGGCGCATCGTGCTCGACGGCAGTGCGGCGGTGCTCCGGGAGAACGCCGACATCAAGGAGTTCTACCTCGGGCTGACCGACGTCGGCGCCCGCAAGTCATATCGCGACGTGAAACACTACAAGCGCCGGAAGCGGTGGTTGAGCTAGGGAGGCCGGGGACGTGACGCCGATCGACCGACGCCGCGGGTACTGGGATCGAGAGAAGGAGACGATGGCCCCCCGCGCGAGGGAGCGCTACCAGGCGCGCTGGCTCGCCTCCCTCGTCCGGCACGCCTGGGAGCGGGCGGCGGGGGTCCGCCGCCGCCTCGAGCACGCGGGGCTCACGGCCCGCGACATCCGGAGCGTCGCCGACCTGACCCGCCTGCCGGTGATCAAGAAGAGCGAGATGCCGGAGCTGCAGAGGATCGACCCGCCCTTCGGCGGCTTCTGCACGCTGCCGGTCGACAAGCTGCGCCGCGTCTTCGTGTCGCCGGGGCCGATCCTCGAGCCGATGGGCCCGGAGGCGAGCGCCTGGCACGGCGAGACCGCGCTCTTCGCGGGCGGCTTCCGGCCGGGGGACATCGTCCTCAACACGTTCGCCTACCATCTCGTCCCCGCCGCCCACGAGCTCGACGAGGCCCTGCACCTGATCGGTTGCACGGTCGTGCCGACGGGCGTCGGCAACACCGATACCCAGCTGACGACGGCGCGCGCCGTGCGGGCAACCGGCTACGTCGGCACGCCGAGTTTCCTCATGACGATCCTGAAGCGCGCCGCCGAGCTGGGCGCGGGGCGCCTGCCCTTCGAGGTGGCGCAGGTCGGCGCCGAGGCGCTCCCGGAGTCGCTCCGGCGGCAGCTCGAGGAGGAGCACGGCATCCTGACCCGCCAGGGGTTCGGCACCGCCGACATCGGCATGGTCGCCTACGAGTGTCCCGAGAAGTCGGGCATGCACCTGGTCGACGACGCCATCGTCCAGGTGTGCGATCCGCAGTCGGGGGCGCCCCTGCCCGACGGGCAGGTCGGCGAGCTCGTGGCCACCGTCAACAATCTCACGTACCCGATGCTCCGCTTCGGCACCGGCGACCTGACGGTCGTCACCGACGAGCCGTGCCCGTGCGGGCGGACGGCGGCGCGCATGCTCGGCTGGCGCGGCCGCGCCGACGAGGTGACGAAGGTGCGTGGGATGTTCATCCACCCCCGGCAGGTCGACGAGGTCGCGGCGCGCGCGGGCGGCGTGGCCCGCTGCCAGGCCGTGGTCGGGCGGGAGGGACACCAGGACACCCTGGTCCTGCGCGCCGAGCTCCGCCCCGGCGCGGAGGCGCCGACGGTGCGGGCGGCCGTCGAGACCGCCATTCGCGACGTCATGAAGCTTCGCGGCAGCGTGGAGATCGTTCCGGCGGGGACGATCCCGGAGACGGCCAAGAAGATCGCCGACGAGCGGACGTGGGAGTGAGTCCGCCGGTGCCCGCGACCGCGCGCCCGCCGGCGGCGCGCGAGCGGCGCGGAGCGCCGACCTGGTGACGCTCTCCGAGAAGGTCGCGGTCGTCACCGGCGCCGCCAGCGGGATCGGTCGCGCCATCGCGCTCGGTCTGGCGCGCGCGGGCGCGGCGGTGGCGGTCGTCGACGTCAACACGGGCGGCGCCGAGGAGACCGTCCGCGCGATCGAGACGGAGGGCGGCCGGGCCCGCGCCTGGCGCGCCGACGTCGCGCGAAAGTCCGAGGTCGACGCGGTGGTGGCCGGGGTGCTCGCCGCGTGGGGCGCGGTGCACATCCTCGTCAACAACGCGGGCTGGGACCGCCCGATGCCCTTCGTCGAGACGACCGAGGCGTTCTGGGACCAGGTGCTCGCCGTCAACCTGAAGGGGCCGATCATCTGCACGCGCGCGGTGCTCCCGCCGATGATCGCGCAGGGCTACGGCAAGATCGTCTCCGTCGCCTCGGACGCGGGCCGGGTGGGCTCGACGGGGGAGGCCGTGTACTCGGCGGCCAAGGGCGGCGTCATCGCGTTCACCAAGGCGGTCGCCCGCGAGGTCGCGCGCCATCGGATCAACGTCAACTGCGTCTGCCCCGGTCCGTCGGACACGCCGCTCTTCCGCACCGAGTTCGTCGCCGCGAACCCCAAGCTCGCGGCGAGCCTCGCCCGCGTGATTCCGTGGGGCCGCCTCGGCCAGCCCGACGATGTGGCGCCGGCCGTGGTGTTCCTGGCCTCCGACCAGGCCGGCTACGTCACCGGCCAGACGCTCTCCGTCTCCGGCGGCTTGACGATGGCGTGAGCGCGCCGGCCTTCCTCGCGATCGGTCACGTCACCCTCGACCGGGTCGGCGCCGACGCCGAGGCCGGAGGGGCGGCCCTCTACGCGGCCGTCACCGCGCACCGGCTCGGCGCGTCCGCCGGGATCCTCACGAGCCACGCCGACGACTTCCCGCTCGATCGGATCCCGCCGCAGATCGAGGTCGTGAGCGTGCCGAGCCGGCGCACGACCGCCGTCGCGCGCGACGTCGATCCGGCCGGCGCGCGGACGCTCCGCTGCGCGGAGCTCGCGAGCCCCATCACGCCGGCCGATGTGCCGGAGGACTGGCTCGACGCGCCGCTGGTCCTCCTGGCGCCCGTCATGAACGAGCTGGACCCGCGCGTGGCCGCGGCGTTCCCCGACGCGACGCTGGCGGCGGCCGCCCAGGGGTGGCTCCGCGGGCGCGCGCCGGACGGGCGCGTCGTCCCGACCGGCTGGGCCAGCGCCGCCCTCATTCTCTCCCGGATCCAGGCGCTGTTCCTGAGCGGCCGAGACGTCGACGTCGCGGCGCCGGCCGTGGTCGAGTGGTATCAGCGGGTCCCCGTCGGCGTCATCACGGCCGGCCGCCTGGGCGCGCTCCTGTTCGTCAACGGCGAGCGCTACGAGGTCCCGCCGTACCCGGCCCGGGAGGCGAGCCCGACCGGCGCCGGCGCCGTCTTCGCGGCGGCCTTCCTCCTCCACTACGAGCGGGCCGGCGATCCGTGGGACGCGGCGGCGGCCGGCGCGTGCGCGGCGGCGCTCTCGGTGGAGGGCCCGGGCGTGTCGGCGATCCCGGACGCCGAGCGCCTCGAGGCCGCGCTCGCCGCCTACCGGCAGGCGCTCGGCCGCTCGCCTTGACAGGTCGCGTGACCCGAGACTACCGTGGCTGGAGGCTCCCGGGATGGGCGAGGCGACGCGGCGGGTCAGGATCACGGCCGGCTCGGCGAGCGCGGAGGCGACACTCGACGGCTCGCGGACGGCGACGGCCGTCTGGGAGGCGCTGCCGATCTCGGCGCCGGCCCAGACCTGGGGCGACGAGATCTACTTCGACATCGGCACCGCGATCGCTCCCGAGTCGCCGAAGGCGGTGGTCGAGCGCGGGGACCTGGGCTACTGGCCGCCGGGCCAGGCCTTTTGCGTCTTCTTCGGCCCCACGCCGGCGAGCACGGACGGCGAGATCCGGCCCGCGAGCCCGGTGAACGTGTTCGGGCGCGTGGCCGGCGATCCGACGGTGTTCAAGCAGGTTCGGTCCGGCACGACGGTACGGATCGAGCGTGCGGGAGGAGGCGGACGGTGAAAATTTTCCTGGATACCGCGAACGTGAGCGAGCTCCGAGAGGGCGTGGCGATCGGCGTCGTCGACGGCTGCACGACGAACCCCTCGCTCATCGCCAAGGAGAAGCGCCCGTTCCGGCCGCTCGTCGAGGAGATCTGCTCGATCGTGCCGGGCGACGTGAGCCTCGAGGTGGTCGCGACCGACGTCGAGGGGATGGTCAAGGAGGGCAAGGAGCTCGCCCAGATCGCGCCGAACGTCGTCGTGAAGTGCCCGCTCACGAAGGACGGCCTCAAGGCCGTGAAGCGCCTGACCGGGGAGGGCCTCCGCGTCAACCAGACGCTCTGCTTCTCGGCCACGCAGGCGCTCCTGTCGGCCAAGGCGGGCGCCTTCTACATCAGTCCCTTCCTCGGCCGCCTCGACGACATCGCCCACGTCGGGATGGACCTGATCCGCGACATCGTCGAGATCTACCGGAACTATGGTTTCAAGACGCAGGTTCTCGCCGCGTCCATCCGGAGCCCGCTGCACGTCGTCGACGCCGCGAAGGCGGGGGCGCACGTGGCGACCCTGCCGTTCGCCGTGCTCGAGCAGCTCATGAAGCACCCGCTGACGGACATCGGCCTCAAGAAGTTCCTCGACGACTGGAACAAGGCGGGCGAGAAGATTTAGGGACCCGCCCGGCGCGCCGACGGCACGGACGCGGCGAGGCGTCTCGAACACCTCGTCACCCGGCGGGCTCGGGCGCGGCTCGGTGCCGGGCGGAGTGAAGCCAGAGTGAACGCGAAGGACGGCGCCGGTTTTGGCCGGCCGCGCGGACTCGCGGCGGCCGGCTAGACGTCCCCGCCCATCAGCCAGCCACAGACGCCCGTGAAGGCGCCGCCCTCGACGGTCGTCTCGACACGCAGGCGACCGTCGTCCGCGATCACTCCCATCCACGCCACCGCCGGCCGTTCGGTGGGCGGCTCGCTCGGCGGGCGGTCTCGATAGCGCGCGACGACGAAGCGGTCGGCGAGGAACCAGGCCTTGAAATACAGTGGGCCGTCCGACGTCCGGTGGATCACGTTGAAGCGTCCGCCGGCGCCCGCGGGGACGTCACAGTCCGGGCCATCCGCGAATTGGTGGACGACTTCCGTCCACAGCTGGTCGACGGCGACGAAGGGGAGTCGCTCTGGCGGCGCGCCCGCCGTGATCGCCGACGCGCGCGTCACCGTCACGGTCCCTCGCCCGGTGACGGATTGGGCGGCGCCGGTTGTCGGCCCTGCCGACAGCGCGACGCACGTCACAACGACCAGGAGGCGCCCTCGATGAGACGGGACTCTCGGACCCATTCGCTCCCCTCGCTCTCCGGATTTCCTATTCGCACGCCGACGCCGTCCAGAACGTCGACGAGACGGAGGTGGTCGGGAGGGGATCGCCCTCCCGACCGGTCCTCGCCTCTCTACTGATCCTTTTCGCCAGACTGATCCTTCTCTCCGGCAGTCGGCGTCTCCTCCGAGGTCGAGGCGGCGCTCTCCGGTTTCGCCGAGTCGTCGTCCTTCGCCGGCGTTCCCTGCATCTGCGTATCCTGAGTCGCCGTGTCGTCGCTCGCCGCCCAACTCGCCTGCTGGTCGAAGGAGAAGATCGAACCCGCCGCGAGCGCCACGAGCCCTGTCACCCACCACCGCTGCATCCGCTTCATCATCCGCCGCCTTTCTTGGTGAAGTGCCGAACTCTCCTCGAGTGCGCATCGTGCTCACGCGTTCGTGAGGGCCTGCCGACAAACACGCCGTCGAGGGAAGCAAGAGCCGTGCCGCGGCCGTCGTGAAGGGGAAACACCTAAATCTGTGAGGTGACTTTGCAACGGCGCGCGCTCGGGTGATAACGGCGTGAGCACGCCGGACCGTGATGCTCGATCGGCGATCACCCTGGCGTCCGGCCCCGCGGACAACGCGGCGGCCTCACGCCTCCGCGAGGCGCATGACCTCGACCTCCGCGCCGGGCGTCCCCATGATTCTGGGATGACCTTCTGCGAGCGAGCCGCTGCCCTCGGAACGTGGAGGTCGCCGCTCCGGAGGTGGGCTGGGATTCGGGCCCGAAGGGGTGGAAATGAATGCCGGCCGCGTGCGCGGCCTCGGGGTTCTTGCTGGGGCAGGACCCGCTCGCACCTTCAGTGGTGTCAGCCGAGAGATCCCGGCCGCGATCAGGAGAGACATCCAGTGACCGTGCCCTGGCCTGGGATGTGTGCGTTGGCGGCCGCCCCCGGCGGTGCGCCCAACACACTCGGCGGCCGCGGTCCCTTCCCCCGGCTGACCGCTACCGGAAGCGCGGCAACACTTCGCGGGCGAACAGCTCCATCGATCGGCGGATCTTGGCCTGCGGCAGCCCACCGAAGTTCATCCAGCAGAGCACTTGGCCCACGCCCATCTGGCGCATGGCCTCGATGTGGCGGGCCACGGTGTCGGGCGCGCCGAAGGCGAGCGTCTCCCGCACGAGCTCCTCCCACGTGACCTTGGACAGGCGCTCGGCCATGGCGCGGAAGCCGGGCTGGAGAGCGGGGTGGGCGTCCTCGATGCGCTCGGGGATGATGAAGCGTCGGAACGACGCCTGGTACCACATCTCGAAGCTCCGCGCCTCCTCCAGCGCTTGGGCGTCGGTGTCGGCCACGTAGATCTGCCGTGAGACGCCCCATCGCGAGAGCAGCTCCCGGACCTCCGCCTCGCTGCGCCCGACCTTCTTCAGCGTGTCAACATAGACGTCGCGGTTGGCGACGAGCTGGTCTACCGGGCCGAAGAGCAGGGAGTTGAGCATGGGCCAGCCGCGGAGCGCCGTATTCTCGATGCCGTCCTTGGAGACGCACACCTGGTAGAGCGGCGGGTGCGGCCGCTGGAGCGGCTTGGGGATCACTCGCGCCTCGGGGACGGTGTAGAAGCGCCCGCGGTGGCTGAAGTGGTCCTCGGTCCAGGCCCGCAGCATCACCTCGACCGTCTCGTCGAAGCGCTCGCGGCTCTCCTCGGCCGGCACGTTGTAGCCGAGAAATTCCGCGGGACGATTGCCGCGGCCTAACCCCACGTCAAGGCGCCCGTTGGAGATGATGTCGATCAGCGCCACCTGCTCGGCCAGGCGTACGGGGTGGTGAAAGGGCAGGATGGCCGCGGCCAGGCCGATCCGCACCCGCCGCGTCCGGGAGGCGGCTGCCGCCGCGAGCGTCGCCGGGTCGACGGCGAGCCCGTAATCGATGAAGTGATGTTCGGTCAACCACACCTCGTCGAAGCCGAGCTCCTCGGCCCACTCCATTTGCTGGAGCTCACGGTGGATGATCTCCGGGTGCGTCTGCCACGGCGGCGCCTGGAAGAAGAAGAACGTGCCGAACCGCATCAACCCTCCCCCGTGTCGCCGGTGGCCTCGAGCGCCGTGCCCGGCGCCGACGGCTCTCGCCCGGTCCGAGCCGCGGCTGGCGCGCCGCGCGCCGGTCCCGTGCCGAAGCTGGCCGCCGGCGGAACGGCGAGCTCGTGGCCACGCGTCTCTGTCTGTCGCTCGTCTCGGCTCACTGACGAGCCAGCGCGGCCCGCGCTTCCTTCAATTCCGCGCGCTCCGTGTCCGCCTCTGGGCAGAGCGCGACCAGCCTCACGCGATACGCCCGCGCCCGCGCCGTGTCGCCCGCGGCCTCGGCCGCCTGGCCGGCGCCGGAGAAGGAGCGGAACCGGTTCGGCGCGTTCTGGAGAGAACGCTCGAACTCCCCCATCGCCTCCGCCGAACGGCCGACCGCGAGCAGCAGGTCTCCGAGCAGCTCGCGCGCCGGCAGGAGCTGACCGGGCGTGACCGGGTGCTTGTCGGTCGAATCCTCGAGGTCCGCCGCCGCCCGCATCAGCCGAACCGCTTGCGCTTCGTCTCCCGCCGCCTGGGCCGCCCATGCCGCTGCGGCTTCCCGCTGGACCTCGACCTGCTCCGACCAGTAGCGGTCTCCGGTCGCGACAAGCTGGTCTCGGAGCCCCTCCAGGGCCTTGACCTCGCGGCCGGCGGCCTCGGGGTCGCCGGTGCGAGCGAAGCCGAGCGCCCGCGCAAACACCGTGATGGCGGCGCTCTGCGGGTACGGGCTTGATCGAACCGCCAGGGCGCGTGCCTCGTCCCACCGATTTCGCTCGACCGCAAACCGCGCGGGAATCGCGGCGAGCGCATAGGCCTCGGCCAGGTTGTCGGCGCGAGGCACGATGGCGGCCGCCTGGCGACCGATGTCGCGCGCCTCCGCGTCCTTCGCCATCTGGAGTGAGGCATAGGTGATGTAGTCGAAGGAGTGGAGTTGCTCGGAGAGGAACCCGTCGGCCCTCGCCGCGGCGGCCGCCGCGCGGTTCGAGTCGATGGACTCTTGCCACAACCCGAGTCGCGTAAAGATGTGCGACGGCATATGGACGGCGTGCGGTGCCGCGGCGGCGATCTGGCTGTAGCGTCGCGCCGCCGGAAGCCCTCGGTCTGCCAGGGAAGGGGAGTCGTAGCTGTGGATCAAGTAATGCGCGACGCCGGGGTGATGTGGCTGCGCAGCGAAGATCGGCTCGAGGATCTCCGCGGCCTTGCGCTGATTCGCGTACGTCTTGTCAGTGGGCAGCGCGGTCGCGTCAAGCGCGAGCGCGTAGAAGATCGCCGCCTCGGAGTCGTCCGGATATCGCTCGTGAACGCGACGCATGGCCGCCTCGTAGCGCAGGGCCCGCCTCCGATGATCGACCGTATTGGCGTCCGCGTAGAATGCGGCGATGGCGTCGACATAGGCTGCCTCGCGGTCGGTCTTGGCGATGGCCTTCGCGCGCTCAACGGCCGCGGCGCCTGCCCGAAGAGCGGCGGGAGTCGGCGGGAACCAGAGGGGATACCACTGACTCATCGCGAGTCCCCAAAACCCCATGGCGCAGCCCGGGTCGGTCTGGGTGATGGCGGTGAACTCCCTGGCGGCATGCGCGTACCAGAACGAGTGGAGGACCGCCACCGCGTGGTCGACTGACCGCTGGGTCTCGGCTGGGCACGAGGTCGCGAGGTGAACGGTCCCGACGTCGTCGGCGGAGACCGGCGACGCAAGCGCCATGACGACGACCAATACCGATGCCAGACGCGTGGACATTGCGGAGGCCTCCTTGTTACGGGAGGGACACGAGAGGAGTCGCGAAGGGAAGGCATTCCCCTCCCGAGGGTTCGTACGATACACTTGCGACTGTTCGGTTGTCAACGGGCGCACGAGCGGCGGCACGCGACCTGGCCCCTCTCTCGCGGCCGATAGTACGCGCACGTCGTCGCTATGATTGCCGGTCCCGCTGCAGACAGGGATCTGGATCAGCGGCTCCGATGGCGACCGATACGACGACTCTCACCCCGGGGCCGTTGACATCCAGAGGCGCACGGGTCGCGCCCCACCGCGCCTCACGGTCGACGACGGCCGCCGCTCGCGAAAGGATGGCTCGATGAAGAACGTTCAGCTGACCGTCGAAGGGAACATCCTGATCATCAAGGTGGATTTGTCGAAGGAGTTTGGCCCTTCGTCGTCCGGCAAAACCATCATCGTCGCCTCGACGGAGGGCAATGTCGCCGTGCCCGAGCGAGAGGAGAAGGTCGGAGTGAACGTGTATCGAAAGAAGTAGGGGCCCTGGCCAGGCGCGCTCCCAGTGCTCCCCCCCACGTGATGCGCCATGGTGGTGAGGGAAGGGGCCAGTGGTTCTGCTACCTCCTCGAGTGCGCCGACGGCACCTTCTATACCGGCATCACGAGCGCGCTCGATCGACGGCTGTCGATGCACAACCGCGGTCGAGCCTCGAGGTACACCCGCGGCCGGCTCCCAGTGAGGCTGGTCTACGCGGAGCCACACCGAGACCGGTCGTCGGCGAGTCGCCGCGAAATTGCCGTGCGAAAGATGTCGAGAGCAAAGAAGCGCGCGCTCGGCCGTTCTAGGAAGCAACGCTCGCGTATCGGGAAGGAATGGGGGTAGATCGACAGAATCCGCGGGCGCCTGTACTCCGCGTGATGGCCGGGCGGCTACTTCTCCAGCGTCTTCTTCATGAGGGCCATCCCCTGCTCGATCATCCCGCGGATGGTGTCCGCGACCCCGTGCGGCCGCAGGTCGGCGACCCAGACGACGCGGCTGCCGCCCTCGCCTTCGGCGAAGACCTGGATCGACGCGTTGGGGTGCGTGAGCCGCGGCGACCCGACGACGGTCCAAAGCTGATGCTCGCCATGAGGACCTCCTGTGCAGGCGCTCGCCGCCCGACGGAACGCCGGGCCCGGCCCGACGTCGACTGAGAGGGCGCAGCCGCGGGCCGAGCGAGCTCCCGACGCCTTACCGCGCTCTCGCCGGGATCGCCCGCTCAATCTCGTCGAGATGCTGGCGGCGATGATCGGCACGCGCGAAGTTGAGCGGCGAGCCTGTCGCGGCGTTACGCGCGACGAGGTCGTCCGGTAGCGTCTCGAGCTTCCGGTCTACCGCTTCGGCGACGGCGAGGGCGATCTCGGCCGCCCGGCGCGGGGGCAGGGCGAGCATCAGCGGCTTCGCCGCGTCGTTGATCCAGTCAACGTCCGCTGCGTTGGGCGGGAGCGGCGGGGCTCCCCCGCGTTCCCACCGTTCGAGCAGCGCCAGGACGCGCTGGTCCCAGAACGCCAGGTGCGCCAGCACTCCGGCCACTGTCCAGCCCGCGGGCATCGGGTGCCCGAGTTGGGCGTCGCTCATTCCGGCGACCAGTGCCTTCAGCCGCGCGCGCGCCGTGTCGTTGCCGGCGACATAACTGCGGTCGACGCCCATGGGGTCTCCCTCCTCGGACAGTGGGGCGACACTCGTTGAAACACCGCCGGATACCTTCTGTGAGGCATCGGCCTCCGGGGTGTTGCCGCCTGATCGGTGCCTCCACGTCGGGCGCGAGGTCGCGGTCCCCGTCGACAGGCGATCGAGCGCGCCATCGCCTCGAGCGCGGGTGTCGCGCAAGGAGCTCGTCGCCCCTACTCCACGTACGCGGGCGCCTTGGGGACGCGCTCGCTTTGCACCTTGTCGTGGTTGATCCAGAGCGTGGCCCTGGTCTGGGCCAGGAAGGCCTCGACAGCCTGCATGGTCCGCAGGCTCTGCTCGCGGTCGAAGTTGCGCGCCGGCACCCGCTTGTTGACCCAGTTGTCCTCGAAGTGCACGAGGTCGCCGGACAGGAGCACGGGCCCCGTCTTCGGCAGTCGCACCAGCAGCGCCTGGTGGCCGATCGTGTGGCCGGGGGTGGACTTGATCACGACCGAGCCGTCGCCGAAGACGTCGCGGTCGCCGTGTAGCTTGACGACGGGGTTGCCCCGCAGCTTGTCGTAGGTGGCCGGATTGAAGTTGTACTTCGCCGCGTCGGGGCCGAACGCAGCGTCGTATTCGGCCTCCTGCATGTACAGAGTCGCGGCGGTGAAGAGGTTCGCGTTGCCCGTATGGTCGGGGTGCATGTGGGAGAGGGCGAGGTACTTGATGTCCATCGGATCGACGCCCAGCTCTTTCAGTTGCGAGGCGAGGGTCTTCGGCATCCGGACGATAAGGCGCCCGCCGGCGCCGCTCACCCCGTCGGGATGGGTCGCGATGGCGTCCGAGTTGCCCGTGTCCCAGAGCAGCCACCCCTTGGGGTGCCGGATGAGGTAGCAGTGGTTGCTGAACACCCTGGGCTGGCCCACGTTCACGCCGGGCGACCACGCCGACACGTCCTCCGTGCGATTCTCGCCGCAGGACATCACGTACATGCGCTCGACGCTCGCCGCGGGGTTCGCGTGCGCGCGGACGAGCGCGTGGGGGACCGCGACCGAGAGCACGACGAGGACGAGGGCTCGGCGGAGTGCGCTCATGATCTCTCCTTGCGAGGGAGCGCCGCGGGCTCCCACGCTGGCCTGATACCGCGGGGATGGCCGCGCGGTCAAGGGGAATCGCGCCGGAATCGCGCCGGACACGCACGGGCCCCCCGGCGAGGGGGGACGTGAGAGACCCGCCCCTCGGACGAACGCGCTCGGGAGCGCGCCTCGGCGCTGAACCGGCGGCGCACACGCGAGGTCATGAGCCGCCGCCGAGCTACGAGTCAAGGCGCGCCGGATCGAGCACGTTCGCCGGGATCACGTCGACAGGGAATGGGTCATATCCTCGGGCCGAACCCAGCGGTCGAACTGCTCGGCCGTGACGAGGCCGAGCCGGAGCGCCGCCTCGCGCAGGCTTAGGCCCTCGCGGTACGCGGTCAGCGCGATCTTCGCCGCCTTCTCGTAGCCGATGTGCGGGTTGAGGGCGGTGGCCAGCATTAACGAGTTCTCCAGGTGCTCCTTGATCCGCTTCTCGTTCGGTTCGATCCCGCGCGCGCAGCGCTCCGTGAAAGAGCGGCATCCGTCGGCGAGCAGCTCGATCGACTCGAGAACGTTGTGCAGGATGACGGGCTTGTACGCGTTGAGCTGGAAGTTGCCCTGCGAGCCGGCGAACGCCGCCGCGTGATCATTGCCGAACACCTGCACCGCGACCATCGTCAGCGCCTCGCACTGGGTCGGGTTGATCTTCCCCGGCATGATGGAAGAGCCCGGCTCGTTCTCCGGGATCCGGAGTTCGCCCAGCCCCGCCCGCGGCCCGGAGGCGTACCAGCGCACGTCATTGGCGATCTTGATGAGCGCTGCGGCGAGGGTCCGCAGGGCGCCGCTCGCGCTCACCATCGCGTCGTGCGCCGAGAGCGCGGCGAACGCGTTCGGCGCCGGGACGAACGGCTTGCCCGTCTCCTCGGCGATCCTGCGGGCGGCGACCTCGCCCAGACGGGGGTGGGCGTTGAGACCGGTCCCCACCGCGGTGCCGCCGATCGCCAGCGGGTAGAGGCCGGCGGCGGACATCCGGACGCCCGCGACCGCTTGGTCGAGCTGGGCCACCCAGCCGGAGATCACCTGGCCCAGGGTCAGGGGAGTTGCGTCCTGCAGGTGCGTCCGGCCCACCATCACCACCCCGGCGTACGCCCGGGATTTGGCGTCGAGCGTGTCGCGCAGCTCTCGGACGGCCGGGACGAGGACGTCCTCGAGTTGCTCGACCGTGGCGATGTGCATGACGGTCGGGAACGTGTCGTTCGACGACTGGCCGAGGTTGACGTCGTCGTTAGGATGGATCGGCGTCTTCGACCCCATGACGCCGCCGGCCAGCTGGATGGCCCGATTGGCGATCACCTCGTTGACGTTCATGTTGGAGTGCGTGCCGGAGCCTGCCTGGAACACGACGAGCGGAAACTCACCGTCCCACCTGCCCGCGATCACCTCCTCGACCGCGCGGACGATGAGATCGACCTTGGCGGGCGGGAGCTGGCCGAGCTCGCCGTTGGCGAGCGCCGCGCACTTCTTGTGGATCCCGAGGGCGCGGATGACCGGCCGCCCCCAGCGGAAGCGCGCGACGCCGATCGGAAAGTTGAGGCGCGAGCGCTCGGTCTGCGCGCCCCAGAGGTGTGCGGCCGGCACCTCGACCTCGCCGAGTGCGTCCTTCTCGATCCGGACCCCTCCGGGCGTCGTCTTCGCCGCTGCCATCTTGCCCCCTCCTTGGTCTCGCCGGCGGCGCCTGCGGGCGGAGCGTCGAGAGGATAACTATGCCTCCATCGGCGGAGCCTCCTCAAGGCGACGCCGCGGCCCCACGGGCGCCGCTCCCGTGTCCGTCACAGGCGACTGTCGGCGCCGGGGGCGTCGATTCCCCTCACGGCCGGGGCCCTCGCGCCGTTGTCGGCAGGGCTGCGTCCGTCACCGCCCTGCGGTCGTCTCACCCGGGGCGCCGCGTCGGGGCGTCCGAGGCCGACCCCATATCTGAAAGCGCTGCGCCGGTCCATCGGCAGTTCTTCCTCCTGTAGCTGGTGCCGCTCGCGACCGACTGCTGTAGAGGTCGAGCGCAGCGGCAAGACTTGACGGGCCGCTCGACCTCGCCCATGGCTAAGCGGCCTCAGGAGTCTCCGTGAGAAGGGCCTGCGTGACAAGGTCCGGAGCGCGCCGGAGAAAGCCGGGCGCGGCGGGCGATCATGCGTGGCCGTCGATCACGGCGCCCGAGCAGAGGGCGCTGGCCTTTGTGTGTTTCGGACGGCACGACCTGAGGCCCAATCTCGCGCCCCGCCCGCCCCAGCCAAAAGCGGCGGGAATGGCCGCCCGTCTTCGAAGGCAGTGATGCGGACTCATGCGACGTCCGCATCGCGACCGGGCCGCCCGGTCAGCCGTGGACTAGTCTCTCATCGTCCCTTCCACGGGCAGCGCCGCCCCGTCGCCCCCGACCCGGGTATTCTCGGGTTCGGTTGACATTTGGAGGCGATAGAGCCGTGCGTACCTGCCGCCGCGTGCCAGGAGCTCGCGGTGCGTCCCTTCTTCGACGATCCGACCTCGGTCGAGGACAAGGATGCGGTCGACCAGGCGCACGCTCGTCAGGTGATGCGCGATGATCAAGGTGGTGCGTCCCGCGGCGGCCCGCTCCAGCGCGCTCATGACGGTCTGCTCCGCGGCCGCGTCCAGGCCGGTCGTCGGCTCATCCAGAATTAAGATCGGCGCCCCGCGCAGAATGGCCCGCGCGATGGCGATCCGCTGTTTCTGGCCGCCCGACAAGGTCGTGCCGCGCTCTGCCACTAAGGTCTCATAGCCCTCCGGGAGTCGCTGAATGAACTCGTCGGCGTGGGCCGTGACCGCCGCGGCGGCGATCTCCTCGTCGCTGGCCCCGGGACGCCCGAAGGCGAGATTTTCGCGGATGGTGCCGCTGAACAGGAGCTGGTCCTGTAACACGAGGCTAACCTGTTCGCGCAGCGACTGGAGCGTGTAGCCGCGGATGTCTTCGCCGTCAATCCGGACCTCGCCCGCGCTCGGGTCATAGAAGCGGGGGATCAGGCTCACCAGGGTACTCTTGCCCGCCCCGGTCGCGCCGACGATGGCGACCTTTTCTCCCCGTGCGATCACGAGGTTGATATGCGACAGCACCGGTAGACCGGCCTCGTATTCGAACGAGACGTCCCGCAATTCGATCTCGCCCTTCAGCCCGGAGACCGTCCGCGCCCCCGGTCGGTCCGCCACATCGCTCCGCGCGCCCATGACCTCGGCAATCCGCTCCGCTCCCACGCTGGCCTTGCTGAATAGGTAGGAGGAGCGCGCCAGACCCTTCATGGGGGCGTGCAGGTTCGTGACGTAGGCGAAGAAGAGGATCACATCCCCGGTCGTGAGCTCGCCCGCCAGCACGCGCGTGGCTCCGTACCACATCACGAGCGTGAGGGCGACCGCCGCACAGACGTCGACCAGCGGCATCATGCGGGCCTGATACCGCACGACGTCTAGAAACGCCTGGTGGTGGCCTTCGCTCCGGGCCTGGAAGCGCTCGCTCTGTTGCTCTTCTTGCGCCAGCCCTTGCACGATCCGGATGGACGCGAGGGTCTCCTGGGCCAGTGACGCCAGCAGGCCGGTGCTGGCCCGGGCCCGGCGCGAGGCCACCTTGATGCGACGTTTGTAGCGCAGGAGCGTCAAGAACAGGAGGGGTGCGACCGACAGGGACACGAGGGCGAACCGCCAGCTGAGCCAAAACATCAAGACGAGGGTTCCCGCCAGCAGGCAGGCGTTGACGCACAGCACGGTGAGGCCGTTGGCGATCATCTCCTGGACCGCCTGGGTATCTGTCGTCAGTCGCGTAATCAGGTCCCCCGTCCGTTGCCGATCGTGGAACCGCAACGAGAGACGCTGCATGTGCGCGAACAGATCCCGGCGAATCGCGAAGACAAAGCCCTGGGCGACGTTGCCCATCGCGTGCGTGAAGTAGTAGGTCAAGAGGCCCGCGATGACCGCAATCAGGAGGGTGGTGGCACACGCGCCGTAGAGAATCTCCATCCCAGTGAGCGGGGCGCGACCCAGCCATGCATCCAGGACCGGCACGCGACTCGGTTTCTGCGAGAGGACGCGGTCAATGACGATCTTGAGCGGCCACGGACGAGCGACGCTCACGAGGGCATCGAGCACCATCGCGGTCCCCGCCGCGCACAGCTGCCACCGAACGGGGCGGAGGAGTGGCAGAAAGGGGGCCCAGGTCTGGCGGGCCTTCGGGGCCGGCGTCAGCACCGTGCGCCTCGCCGAAAGCGCTCAGGACGTCGCGCACCGCGGCGCGTCGGCGGCGCCTCGAGCCCCCCGTGGACGGCGGGCGGCGTCGTGGGGAGACCGAGCGTA
>Ga0209056_10000281_pt1 | contig 56896 bp, 60 predicted proteins | sample GraSoiAngelo_114_FD_185876 | JGI IMG/M metagenome (GOLD analysis project Ga0209056, IMG submission 185876) | Grasslands soil microbial communities from the Angelo Coastal Reserve, California, USA - 14_0903_13_40cm (SPAdes) (version 2) | ecosystem: Environmental > Terrestrial > Soil > Grasslands...
CGCGATGGCGGGATGGCGGGTCCGTTCGCATCCGATTTCCCCCACCCCTCGATTTCCGGTGGAACCGCGCGCGGATGGGCGCCCCACGGGGCCGGCGGTACGAAATCGATCGCCACGCCGGCAAAGGCCTTCACGCGGCTCAGGTCCACCGACGTGAAACGTTGAAGGAGATCCGGGGCGCGCGGACCCTGGAGGGCCAAGCAGAGCCGTTCCCGCGTGCGATCCGCGAGAGCGACCTCCGCACTCGCGTGAGACGTGAGCCATGACCAGACGGCCGCGCGGGGCCCCGCGTTGCACACGACCAGGAACCGGTCGGCCGCGAGGCACGTCACGATGACGTCGTCGAGGATCGTGCCGTCTTCGCGCAGGAAATGCGTGTACCGCGCCTTGCCCGCCAACGCGGGGACGTCGTTCGCGCTGAGGCGATCGAGGAACGCGTGGGCTGTCGGCCCCTCGACGAAAATCTTGCCCATGTGACTCACGTCGAACAGGCCGACCGCGCGGCGCACGGCGAGATGCTCGTCAACAATCCCGGAATATTGGAGGGGCATCTCCCATCCGCCGAACTCGATCATGCGCGCCCCCGCCGCGCGATGCCATTCGAACAGCGGAGTGCGCAACGCCACGAAGGCGCATCGCGCGCGCCGATGAAAGCCTTCGCTGCGAGCAAAGCTTATGGCGGCCCCCCTCATTGCCCGCGGCCACCATGGGCCTGTTCCGGGAACTCCGCTATGAGCTGAGCTCCCTCATCTTCGGCCTGGGAATCCTTGCGATGTTCCTTTCATTGACGCGGTACCTCATCCCGACCCAGAGTCCGGACTGGCTCCAGTCGATCCATCAGGCGGTCGGCGACTACGTGGTCTGGGAGGCGTTCCTGGGCCTCCTCGCGGTCCTCGGCGGCGGCTTCTACTTCGTCGACACGATCCGGAAAGAGCGGGAGTTCGAACGCCTCATCTCGACGCCATCGAAAGAGGTCTTCGTGAAGAACATGGGTCGGATCGAGGAGCTCATGTACGACCACCTGCCGTCCGCCTACGAGCGGCGGTTCCTCGACAAGAAACGCGAGTTCCGAATCAAAGGCTGATCACTCAATCGTCCAGGCGAGGAGGACGCGTCCGAGGCGCTCGACGGACTCGCGGTCGCGCGGCCGACAGCGCACGACGACCTCGATGCGGTCGGGCCGATGAACGGCCGACACGACCTCCGTGTGCTCGTACAACCAGTGGAGCTTGCCTCCGGCCTCGGCGTCCTGCGGCAAGATCAAGTGGACCTCGATCGGGTACGCGAACGCGCGCCCGATTGCGTCTCGCAGCTCGTCGAGCCCGCGTCCGGTCCGCGTCGAGATGACGATCGGCGTCCGATGGAATTCCGACTCGGCGAGGACGCGAACCTTCGCCTCGATCTCGCCGTCCGGAAGGAGGTCGGCCTTCGTCAGAACCGGGCGAACCGAATCGGCGGAGACTTTCGGGAAGAGCGTGCGCGCCGCCAAACGCACCTTCCGTTGGATTTCCGTCTCCGAATCGGCGACGTCCACGAGGAGGAGCACGAGGTCCGCCTGGAGGATCTCCTCGAGCGTCGCGTTGAACGCCTCGACCATCCAGAACGGCACGCCATCGACGAAACCGATCGTGTCCGTGAGCAGGATCCGCTTGCGCGTCCCCGTGAGACTGCGGGTCGTCGTCGCCAAGGTCGAGAACATCCGATCATCCACGACCACGCGTTCATCGGCGAGGACGTTCAAGAGGGACGACTTGCCCGCGTTGGCGTATCCGGCGAGGGCGACAAGGTGATAGCCCCGTTCCTTCCGGACGGATCGCCGCACGGCCCGTTCCCGACGGATCGCCTCGAGTTCGTCCCGGATTTTCTTGATCCGCCGTTTCACCGTCTCATAGTACGCGTCGACGCGGAGCTCGCCGCCCGCCATGAACCCGGGACGCTCCCCGACGTCGCCCTCGTGGATCCACTCGCGGAGCAGGGGCACCTCGTATTGAAGGAGCGCGAGTTCGACCTGGAATTTCCCTTCCCGACTCGACGCGCGTTGGGCGAAGAGCTCCAGCAGGACCCGCAGGCGGTCGTAGCACTCGACGCCGAGGTCCCGTTCGAGCTGGTAATGCATCGTGGGCCGGAGCTCGCCGTTGAAGACGACCGCGGCGATCCCGCCGGCGTCGACCCGGGCCTGGATCTCCTCGAGCTTGCCGCGGCCGACGAACGTCCGGCTGTCCGGACGGTCGCGCCGCTGGACGATCGTCTCGAGGATTCGATGGCCCGCGGACGCCAAGAGGGCCGAGATCTCTCCCACGTCGGCCGTGAGGGACACCAGGAGGACGTCCAACGGCCCTCCGAAGGGGCCGGACCGCCATGAACGTTTCCAGTGGAAATCAAGGGGCGGGCCACCTGCGATGGAATGCGGTCGATCGACCGGTTAACCTTAAGTAAGGTTAACGCGATGCGGGAGCCGTGCAGATCGGTTGTGGCGTGACGACGAAGTCGATCCGCGGGCGGCCGTACCTGTATTTCTGGCATTACGAGGAGCGGGGCGGTCGTCGGGTCCAGGCCTTCCGATAGCTAGGGGCCGCGCGGTCCGAGGCGGCCCGGGCGAAACTGACCGAAGCCCTGGACGCGTATCTCGAGCGCGTCACCTCGGAGATCCGTCGGAAGCGCGCGGAAGTCCTCGCCCGCGCGTTGCCGGAGTGACGCGAAGTCCTTATCGCCGGCCGAGGCCATCGGAATCCCGGCGATGCAGATTCAGGTGCGGCTCTTCGCGACGTACCGCGAGATCGTGGGCGAGGGGCAACTCGCCTGGACGTTCCGGGACGGCACGACCGTCGGGCAGCTCGTCGAGGCCGTGCTCGCGAAGTACCCGCGGCTCCTCGGCCACGAGAAGAGCATGGTCCTCGCGGTGAACCACGAGGTCGTACGACTCGACGTCGTGTTGCGGGAAGGGGACGAGGTCGCCCTCTTGCCTCCCGTGAGCGGAGGCCGTCGATGATCGAGATCCAACGGAATCGGATCGATGTCGAGGCGGTCGTCGACAGCGTACGCCGGAATGACGCCGGCGCCATCGTCGTCTTCCTCGGCACGGTCCGCGCCGATCCGGATGTGCGGGCCCTCGACTACGAGGTCTACAAGCCGATGGCCGTGCGCACTTTGACGGAGCTCGCCGAGCGCGCGCGCGAGAAGTTCGGGGTCCTCGAGCTGTCGATCGTGCACCGCGCGGGCCGGGTACCGGTGGGAGGGGACTCCGCCGTCATCGCGTGTGCGGCGGCCCATCGGTCCGAGGCGTTCGCGGCATGTTCCTGGGTCATGGACGAAGTCAAACGGATCGTCCCGATCTGGAAGACCGAGGCCGGTCCGGCAAAGCGGCGGGCTCGTCGGCCATGAGGATCTTCTGGAGGTCGCCGAGGGCGGTCGGAAGGTTCCCTAAGAAATACGGCCGGGGTCGTTCCGACCCCGCGCCACGATCCCCCGCGAGGGGGTAAGGGGTTTCAGTCCCGCGACGTGTCTAGAAAATCGACACGAAATCTTCGAGCGACTGCAGGGCAGTGCACGCGGCCCGGTCGTAGAACCGGTACCAGTTCGCCCCGTGGACCCGGGCATTGTCGGGGATGTGGTCGTTCTCGTGGACGCACATCGCATGCTTCGGTCCCTCGCTCGCTTTCGCGGGAGGCGTTGCCGGGGTGCTCGGTGTCGTGCCGCCCCCCGGATTTCCGTTGTCCGTGCCCGGCTCGTTCACGGCGACGCTCGAGTTTGTCGCCCGCGGCCGGAACGTGTAGGCGGCGAATGCCGCCCCCACGATCACGGCGATGAGCACGGCCACCGCTGTCTTTCGCCGTATCATGTTTCGCCTCTCCTTTTCTCCTTCGCGTGTCGTGTCGCGCAGGTCGCGATGTCGCGGCGAGAGGATCGTTTTCCGGGAGCCCGCGGAGCGGTCTCCCTTCCCATCCCTTCGTGCGCGCATCCCTTTCCGCACGCTGGTCGCAGGACGCCCTCGCATCGTAGATAATCCTTTTCGCGTCGGACGCCACGATTTGACAACGTCCCTTGCGCGCGCGCGTGGCGCGTCACGGAAACGGCGTTCGACGCACGCGGTCCGTTGACAAAGGACGCCATGCTGAATCATCACGTCAGGAGGCTAATGCTCATCCGGACAACGGACGTTCGTGGAAGGATCGAAGTGACCGTTCCTGGCGCACGGTTTGGGATGTCGAGGTGGCGATACAACAATCCGATTACCGCTCGACGGGTGCTCCTTGCGGCGATTCTGACTACGGGACTTCTCCTCCTCGCGACGGCAGTGAGCTTCGAGCTTGGAGGCCGCTTGTGGCTGGTCCCGCTCCTTGTCCTAGCTCTCGCTGGAATCCCTTTCGGCCTGGTGCTGTACTTCACAGGTCCTAACTCGGGATGGCGAGGTGCATGGTGGATTCGCCTCCCGCGACGTCTCGAGGAGCTCCTTCCGCAGATCCAGACCGCGCTGCAGGACGCGGGCCTTAGCGCACGACCCACCCGCCCGGGCCCCAAATCCCGTTGGCTCCGCAATACGCAGGTTTCGCTTGAACTCGATCGCGGTATCTGCATTTGGCTGTTGCCGGGAGTTCCCGGTTCCCGTGCGGGTCTAAGCCCTCGCCTTCAGCCTCTGACCACGCTCGTGATTACCGGGCTCACAGATCCTTCTAACAATCAATCCGACCACCTTCGAGAAGTTCTCCAAAGGGCCGGGGAAAACCCTACGTGGGGTCCGTAACGTTCGCCGGGTTCGCGAATGTTTATCGCCCGTCTCCACCGTGGCCCCGTCGCGTGGGGAAGATAGTCGACATTGGCACGAAGGCCGACGTCCACCGACGCGCAGTCGCTTCCGGCGTAGTTCGGCTAAAGCCGGGTACGGTTCGCGCGATCCGGTCGGGACGGGTCGAGAAAGGCGACGTGGTCGCGGCGGCGGAAATCGCCGCGCTCCAGGCGATGAAGGTCGTCTGGCAGGTCCTCCCGCACACCCATCCGATTCCAATCACGGCCGCGAGCGTGACGTTCGACGTGCGCGCGGACCGCGTCGTCGTAACGACCACCGTCGAAGCGACGTACAAGACCGGGGTGGAGATGGAGGCCCTCTACGGCGTGACAGTCGCCCTCCTGACGATCTGGGACATGGTGAAATCGCTCGAGAAGGACCCGAAGGGTCAATATCCGAGTGCCACGATCGAATCCGTCCGGGTCGTGGCCAAGGAGAAAGCCACCGACCGAGGCGGTAGGCCTTAGAATCCGTCCGTCCATCCCGGACCGGGGAATGACTTTGACGGAGGATCGAAAAATCTCGATGGTGGAAGTGCGCAAGACGATCTCGACATCGCTCGGGACCGCATTCGGATTCGTGATCGCGCTCGTTTGGAGCAACGTGGTCTTGGGTGGACTCGCCCTCACTGGGGCCCCGATGACCGCTCCGAAAGATGCGGTGGGCCTGGTCATCGGAGTCGTGACCGCCCTCGTTCTGACGATCTTCATGATCGTCTTGATCATCCTCGTTGGTCGGTGGGGCAGCAAGTAATCGGCAACGACGAAGCAGTGCAAGACGGCGAAGCCCTTTTATCGCTGCCGCGGCATGGATTCCGGCCCATGAGGGTCGTGATCCTCGATGGCTACGTCGACGAGCCGTCGAACTTCGGCGTGCCGCCATACATCTCGCCGTATCCACGGTACGTCTCGGGCGCGGTCCACGACGCCGGCCACACCTCGGAGTACGTGACCGTCGACCAAGTCCGCGCAGGCTATCGGCTGAGCGGCGACCTGCTCGTCCTGATCTCGGGCCCGATCGTCCCGGGCAAGTACCTCCGCAGCCTGCCGATCAGTGAGCGGGAAATCGTCCATCACGCGAACGCCTTTGAAGGTCCTCGAGTGTTCGGCGGCCCGCTGGCCCGTTTCCGCTATTACGACGAGGCGCTCGTTGAGCCGTTCGACTGGGTCGCGCTGCGGGACATCGACACGGCGGTCTACGACCACCTGACGACCGGAGAATGGACGCACCGCGATCGCACGATGGAGGAGTGGGATCGCTGGGCGCTGCTCGGTGCAGACGTGGTCCGGTCCCATCCCGACTTCCCGGATCCGCTGACCGTCGAGCTCGACACCTCGAAAGGCTGTGTGCGGTATCTCAACAAGGGCTGCTCGTTCTGCATCGAGCCAATGTACGGCAAGCCGAGGTTCCGGCCGGTGGCCGGCATCCTGCAAGAGGTCCGCCGGCTCGCCGAGCTCGGCGCGGTGAATTTCCGCTTCGGAGGACAAGCGGACTTCTTCAGTTACCAAGCAATCGGTTTGGGGTCCTCCGCGACCCCGGAGATCAACGTATCCGCGATCCACGAGCTGCTCGGTGGGATCCGGACCGCCGCGCCGGACCTGAAGGTCTTGCACACGGACAACGGCGATCCCGCGATGATGATCGCACATCCGGACGAGGCGATGGAGGCGATGCGCGACCTGGTGGCCCAGGCGACTCCCGGCACCAGTCTGTCGTTCGGCCTCGAGTCGGCGGATCCCCGCGTCACCGAGGCGAACAACCTCAACATCGATGCGGACGGATGCCTCGAGGCGATCCGGATGGTGAACGCCATCGGTCGCGAACGGGGCGAGAATGGGATGCCCCGCCTTCTCCCCGGGCTCAACTTCGTCGCCGGCCTTGAAGGGGAGTCGAAGAATACGTTCGACCTGAATCTCGCGTTCCTGAAGCGGATCCTTGCTGACGACCTATGGGTCCGCCGCATCAACATCCGTCAGGTCCGCCCGGTGCGCCGCGAGTTCGAGCCGACCGGCCTCTATCGCGAGTTCCGGAGATTCAAGGAGGCCGTACGGACCTCGATTGACCATGAGATGCTGCAGCGAGTGATCCCGGAAGGCACGATTCTCCGGGACGTGTTCCTGGAGATTCAGGACGGCCACGTGACGTATGGCCGACAGATCGGCACGTATCCGATTCTCGTCGGCCTCCCGTACGACATGGCGTTGAATCGATTCGTCGATGTTCGCGTGACGAGCCACGGCCAGCGGTCCCTCACCGCGATCGAGTACCCGCTCGACGTGAACCGTGCCCCTCTCGCGGCGATTTGCGCCCTCCCGGGAATCGGGGAGAAGCGCGCCGCCCGCATCGTCCGCGCGAGGCCATTCGATTCGTGGCCCGCGTTCGCCGCCTCGCTGGACGATCCCGCGGTGGCGCACCGGGTCGCGCCATTTCTCGGGTTGGCTGCCTGAGTGGTCGGAGGCCATCGGACGAACTTTCGCTCATCGGCCAAGGCAACCTTGTTTAAGGTTAATATGAGACCACGAAACTTTAGACCCACGCCGGTCTTCCTTCCGCGTCGATCCGATGTCGGTCCCGCAGAAACACAAGGAACATGCTCCGACGTCCGTGAAATGCGGCGTCATCACGATTTCGGACAGCCGCACCCCGGAGACGGATGAGTCGGGGAAGCTCGTCCGGGATCTCCTTCTCCGGTCCGGTCACACGGTCCTCTTCCACGCGATCGTGAAGGACGAGGCGAAGCAGATCGTCGACGCGGTCGAGCAGGCCTCCTGGACCTGCGACGCGATTATCACGAACGGCGGTACGGGACTCGCGCCGCGCGACGTCACCATTGCGGCTCTCCAGCCTCTCTTCCAGAAGGCGCTCCCGGGGTTCGGCGAGCTCTTCCGTTCCCTGTCGTACCCGGAGATCGGCAGCTCCGCGATGATGTCCGGCGCGATCGCGGGCGTGTACCACGGTCGACTCGTGTTCTGCTTGCCCGGATCCCCGGACGCCTGCCGTCTTGCCTTGGAGAAGCTCATCGTCCCGGAGCTGGGACACGCGGTCGGAGTGATCGGCCATTGACCGCCCGCGTCCATGCTCACGAGGACCGGTCGCACGATGGACATGGGATGCGGCCGCTGAAGGCGCTCATCTCCCTCGAGGAGGCGATGCACATCGCGATGGATCTCGTCCGCCCAATTGAGCGGAAGGAAACCGTCCCGATCCTCGACGCCCTCCGTCGCGTCTCCGCGGAGGATGTCCACTCGTCGATCGACGTGCCGCTCGCCGACCGCGCCGGGATGGATGGCTACGCCGTCGTCGCGCGCGACACGTTTCCCGCGGGGAAATTTAAGCCCGTGACCCTCCGTCGGATCGAGACGCTCTACGCGGACGGCGTCCCGCGAAAGCGGGTGGCCTCCGGCCGCTGCACGGAGGTGGCGACCGGCTCGACGCTCCCCAAGGGCGCCGACGCGGTCGTCATGGTCGAGGACACGGAACGCGAGCGGGATCTTGTCAAGGTTTACTCGCCCGTCCACCCGGGGGAGAACGTCTCCGGTCGCGGGGAGGACATCGCCCGCAAATCGCTAGTCGTCGGTGAGGGAGAGGTCCTCACCCCCGCGAAGGTCGGCGCGCTCGCGGCGATCGGGATGCCCCGCGCCCGCGTTTACGCAAGACCTCGCGTTTCGATTCTCACGACCGGCGACGAGGTCGTGCCGCCCGGCAAACCGATCCGCGCCGGCCAGGTGTACGACATCAACTCGCACACGATGGCGAGCGTCGTCCGGGAGAACGGCGGCGATCCCGTCTCCCTGGGCCGGGTGTCGGACCGCCTCGAGTCCCTCCGCGCCGCGTTGAAGAAAGCGCTCGCGAACGATCTCGTCATCTTCTCGGGCGGATCCTCCGTCGGCGAGAAGGACATCATCGTCGACGTGCTGCGGTCGATGGGCGAGCTCCTGTTCCACGGGATCGCGGTGAAGCCCGGCAAGCCCACGGTCCTCGGACGCGTCAATGGGAAGGCGGTCCTCGGGATGCCCGGCTATCCGACATCGTGTCTGAGCAACTGCTACCTGATCCTCGCGCCGATGCTCTGCCGGATGGCGCGCCTCCCGCCGCCGTACGAACGGATTGTCGAGGTGCCGCTCGCGAAGCGCGTCGTCTCGACGATCGGTCGCGTCGAGTTCCACACGGTCCGCATCGTCGATGGGCAGGCGGTTCCCGCGTACAAGGAGAGCGGCGCGATTACGTCGATGGCTCATGCGGACGGCTACATCGAGATTCCCGCGAACGTCGACTTGATCGAGAAGGGCGACGTCGTCAGGGTCGTTCTGTTCTAGAGGGACTCGATTGACCCGATCGATTGGCGGAACCCCGTGGCGGAACCGAGCCGCTTGGGCCGCTCGCCGCCAGAAGGACAGGTGCCCGATTTGCCGACGCGGTCGCCCGAGGAACGTCGTGGCGATCCTTCCGACGGCCTGGGTTGCGGCGCCGCCGCGGGCACCACTGCCGGGCTACGTCGCGATCGTCGCAAAGCGCCACGTCGTGGAACCCTTCGAATTGCCCGCGTCCACGCAACTCGCCTTTTGGCAGGACGTCATGGTCGTGGCGAAAGCGCTCTCGGATCTGCTGTCCCCGGTCAAAATGAACTACGAGATCCATGGGAACACGATCCCGCACCTTCACGTCCACCTTTACCCCCGATTCCCCGACGATCCGTTCGTGGGAGGCCCCATCGATCCTCGACGCAAGCCGTTCGTGAGGACCAGCGACGAGCGGATGCAGCTCGGCCGCGCGATCCGAAAGTTCGCATCCCGAGCCCGCGGGAAGCAAGCGTCTCTCCCATGAAGAGCGGCGGAACGGAACGCCCAAACGCTTATGCTCGTCGCGGCAGTGCCCGCGGCCGATGGTCCTCATCGAGCGCGCGAATCCGACGGACCGCCTCGACGTGGAACGCCTCATCGCCGCCTACCTCACCTCCGAAGGCGTGAAGCCGCGGACCGAACGGATCACGTGGGCCGTCGAGCAGGTCATGCGAAACCGGGTGGGTGGCGTCGTGCTCGTCGCGCGGGAGAAGCGCGCGGTTGTCGGCGTGGCCCTCGCGGTCTATTCCCCGTCGGCGGAGGAGGGCCGGCTCCTCGTCGTGAACGACTTTTTCGTCGATCCCGCCATGCGTCGGAAGGGCGTCGGGCGGGCCCTGGCGACGCGGCTCCTCGATGAGGCGAAGGCGATGCGCGTCGAGCGGATCGACCTCGAGGTGACGCCTGCGAACACGACCGCGGCCGCGTTCTGGAAATCAATGGGCTTCCGGACGGGCGGTCGGACCGTGTACGGCCGGGACATCGTCTAGTATCCGTGGACGACCTTCCGGTGCGCCCGGAACGCCTCCTGGCCGAACTCCTTCCCACAGTCGGGGCAGCGCACCCGCGGGCGGCTGCGTTCGGGATCCTGCGCGTTCAGGGCGCCGAGGAGCTGGGCCATCTCAAAGGCGATCTCGTCCGACTCCGCCCTGGATCCGTGGAACGCGGTCACGTCCCGCATGAAATCGACATGCAGGTCGATCTCCGATCCCTTCGGGACGCGCTCGAGCCCGTGGGTCTCCAGGCGCATGTGGAATCGCTTGCCGTCGTACAGGCCGCGGAACGCGACGACGTCGAACGGCTCGCGCTTCACGCGATAGCCGAGGATCAAGGCGGCGGCCTCGATTGCGTGGAGGGTCATCCGCCTCGGGAGGGACGCCTTCATCGGAGTTCCCTTTCAATTGCCGTACGAAACCTTCGCGGATACGAGCGAATAGCCGAGCGGGCAATCGAGCTCCCGGCCGACCTCGAGGACCCGGATCCGCGTCCCCGGCTCGACGCCGACGGGATGGCAGAGGCGGAAGTTCGGGCACGCGCCATTCGAGCACACGATCTTCTCGTACACCAGGACGGCTCCCTCGATTCCGGCCCGGGCCGAGAGACTGCAGTCCGGCGCGATCGGTTCGACCTCGACGACCCGGGCGCGTTCTTCGTTCAGGAGGCATGGATGCGAGACGTCTCGGACCCGCGTGATCCGATACCGACGGCCAAGATCCTGGTTCAGGCACGCGCTGCGGACCTTACAAGGCTTGCATTCGGGCTGCGGCCCGCGGTAGACGAATTCGTGGCCCACGTGTGCTTGCCTCTCGCCGACGAGCGTGATCTGGACCACGACGAGGGCCTCGGTCGGACCTAAGGCGCGGCGCGGCTTAAGGGTCTCCGTTCCACGGGGCCACGCCGACCGAGGATTCCGACGTCGATACATTGAAGGTGGACGCGACCATGGCACAGGACGGTCGAGTCGACCAGGAGGTTCCCGGCATGATGTCTTGCATCGTTTTCGGAACTGCGCCGGGAGCCGCCTGAGCCGTTCGGCGTCCCGGCGTTCGTGCGCTCGCCTTGTGAACGCCTCCATGAACCCAACCACACAAACCGATGCCGAACCGCCCCTACCTGGACGCCAGCGTCCAGTGGCGAATCAATTCCGGGCAGCTGTCCCTCGAGGAACCGGACTACCGGTCCGTCGTGGACGCGATCCTGTCCGCGGGCCTCGCGACGGAAGTCGTGGGCCTGATCAGCGCAGGCAAGGAAGCGAACGTCTACCTCGCGCGGTACAACGGCGCGCCGCTCGCGATCAAGTCGTACCGGCTCTATCGGACCTCGCACCGCGGGGGAGGACCGGTCAAGCAGGACTCGATGGGCTGGCGGGCCGCGCACGAGTACGAGATGATGCGGCAGGCCTGGAAAGGCGGGGTCAAGGTGCCGACGCCCGCCCGTCGCGTCGAGAACCGTTTCTCGATGCGGTACCTCGGTACGGAGAACGGGCCGGCTCCGCGCCTGAAGGATGTCGTGCTCGAAGAGCCCGGAGAATTCCTTGACCAGGTGCTCGATACGGTCCGACGGCTGATTGGCGCCGGCGTCGTCCACGGCGACCTGAGCGCCTTCAACATCCTCGTCCACGAGGGCGATCCATGGGTGATCGATTTCTCGGAAGCCATCCGGGTGGACCGCGCGGGCGCGTCGCCGTGGATCCGGCTGACGGAAGCGCGAGCGGTCCTGGAGACCGGACTCGCGGCCCTTCAAATGTACTTCCGGAAATACGATCTCCAGATCGACGTCGCGGCCTATGCGAACGAACTCGTCGAGTCGGTCGATCGATTCGGCGTCCTTCGCTAGCCTGGCCGAGCGGCCTCAGACGACCTTCGTGATCTTCGCGAGACGCTCGGCCGCTTCAAGGGTCAACCCCTCGTCTCCGAGGATCGTGTACCGCTCCTTGTTGACCTCGTGCGCGTGGACGAGGGCCTGGACGACCTCGTCGTCCGTGACCCCGAGCGCCCGCGCCGTCGTCGGTGCGCCGATGGTCAGGAGCGCGTCCCGCACCTCCTGCCAGTTCCCGGCGTGGAGGTACATCATCATGATCGTCCCGACGCCGCACTGCTCCCCGTGCAACCCGGGCTTCTTCGCAATCCGGTCGAGGGCATGCGAGAACTTGTGCTCGCTCCCGGACGCCGGCCGCGAGGAGCCGGCGATCGACATCGCGACCCCGCTCGACACGAGCGCCTTGCACACGAACCACGCGCTTTCCTCGAGGCGAGGCTTGATCGTGGACGCGTTCTCGATCACGAGGTGCGCGGCGAGTTCGCTCAGCGCGGCGGCGTACGACGAATAGTACTCGTTCCGGAGGTTCCGCGCGAGGGCCCAGTCCTTCACGGCCGCGAGGTTCGAGATGATGTCCCCGCATCCCGACGCGAGGAGCCGGAACGGCGACTCCGCGATGACGCCGGTGTCCATGATGACCGCGATCGGCGTCTGGGCCGCGAGGCTCACCTTCTCCCCGTCCTTCTGGATCGAGGCGCGCGACGAGACGACGCCGTCGTGACTCGCGGCGGTCGGCACGCTCACGAATGGCACACCCGCGTTGAAGGACGCGCACTTCGCGACGTCGATCGAACGACCGCCGCCGACTCCGAGGGCGAAATCGATGTTCCCTTTTCGGATCCTCTCTTCTCCCTCTCGGACTTCTTCCATTGTGGCGTCCGGGATCAGGAACTCCGAGGACCGGATCTTCCGTGCCGCGAGATCCTTCTCGACGATCAGGCCGGCGATCTTCATCGTCGTCTCGTCCGCGACGATCAAGGCGCGCTTCCCGAGCTTCAGCGACTGACAGACCTCGCCGACCGCGTGCAAGGCATCATGGCCGACGACGACGTTTCGGGGAAGCTCCATCGCCTTCGTCTTCGAGAAGGACTCCGTGTCCATCGTCGACAATGCGTCTCCCCTAAACTCCGTCCAAGGGGCATTCTCTACTTAAAAGCGACGACCTCGTTCGCGTTTGCTCTCATCCGTGAGGGCCACCTCAGAACCTTTAAAACCGCACCGGCCCTGAGCAGCGCCGGATGGTCGTTCCCCTAGCCCTCGCGCTCGCGACGGTCCCGCCGATGGCGGATCTGGCCCGGGGCGAGGCGGAATTCCTGCGCGGGAACGCGCATTGCGACGCCCGCGAGTTCTCGGACGCCCTCCTATCGTACGACCGTGCAGCGGCGTTCGGCTACGAGGACCCGGTGATCTGGAACAACCGCGGCGTGGCGCTCGATGGGCTCGGCCGCCACGAGGACGCGATTCAGGCGTACACCCGGGCGTTGCAGCGCAACCCAAGGTACGAGATCGCCGCGTACAACCTCGGGAACGCGTTCGCGCAACTCGGCCAGTTCGAGGAAGCGCTCGTCGCCTACGACCGGGCGCTCGCCATCAAGCCCGCGTACGCGGATGCGCTGTACGACAAGGCGCTCGTCCTCGCGAGACTGGGCCGGGCAAAGCCTTCGCTGCAAACGTACGAGGCCCTCGTCCGCGCGGATTCCGCGAACGCGGTCGCGTGGACCCGTAAGGGACAACTCCTCGAGGAGTTGAACAAGTTCGACGAAGCCGTGGACGCATACAACGCCGCGACCGCCCAGGATCCGCACGACGGAGGCGCATGGACGGGACTCGGCGACGCGCTGTACGCCCTCGAGCGGTACGAGGAGGCGGTGGAGGCGTACGACCGCGCGATCGCGGCGGACCCGAACAACGAGGAGGCGTGGAACAACAAAGGCTTCACGTTCTTCATGCTCGGCATCCACGAAGAGGCCCTGGCCTGCTACGAGAAGGCCCTCGCGATCAACCCGCGGTACAAGCAAGCGTGGTACAACAGAGGCTACACGTTCCACGGGATCAACCGCCTCGAGGAAGCCGTCACCGCGTACGAGAAGGCGATTGAGATGGACCGCGGCGACGAGGTCCTCTGGAACAACCTCGGGAACGCGCTGTACAACCTCGGTCGATACGAACAGTCGATCCCGTACTTCGAGCGGGCCCTCGAGGTGAATCCTCGATACGAGATCGCGTGGAACAACATCGGGAACGCGCTGAACAAGATGGGCCGCCACGAACCCTCCCTGAAGTACCACGACAAGAGCCTCGAGATTAAGCCCGATTTCGACTACGCGCTGTACGCGAAAGGCCACGCGCTCGATTCGCTCGGCCGTCACGAGGAAGGCCTCGAGCTGATCAGCCAAAGCCTCGAGCTGAACCCGAACTACGACCACGCATGGATGGCGAAGGCGGAGGCCCTCCACCATCTCGGCCGACTCGAGGAAGCCCGCGACGCGCTGAACAACACGCTCATCCTGAACGGCTCGTTCGAGGAGGCCTGGGTGTTCCGCGGGAAGATCCTCGAAGAGATGGGGAACGCGCTCGAGGCGGAACGGTGCTACGACGAGGCGCTCGAGTGCTTCCGGGCCTCCCTCGAGATCGAGCCGGACAATGCGGAGCTGCGGTATCATCAGGCGGTCCTCCTGGAAGACTTGGAGCGGGTGGACGAGGCGATCGACGGATATACGGCCGCGGCGTCGAAGGCGCACGGCGCCGACAGCTTGCTCCGGTTGTCCGCGCTCCTGCTTCGAGTCGGGCGAGCGGCGGACGCACTCGTCCCGGCCGATGACCTGCGCGCGCGAGACCCCACGGATTCTCGCGGTTGGCTGGCGGCGGGCCGCGCATTGCTCGCCCTCGGCCGACCGACGGATGCGGAGGTCTCGTTCCGAAAGGCTGCGGAACTCGGAGCCCCTGAAGCGCAAACCGATCTTGCACGATCACTGCAGATTCTCGGGAGGGCCGACGACGCCCTTGCCACCCTCGCCGGAATCGAGGCACCGAGCAACGAGATGCTTCTCCTTCGAGCGGACCTTCACGCGAGCCTCGGCCGCTTCGAAGACGCGCTCGCGGACTGTGATGCCGCGATTCGCGCGCACGCGGATGGCCGCGACCTCGTGTACCGGCGGAAGGGCGAACTCCTCTTGCGCTCGCATCGATCGAAGGAGGCCATGTCGGCGTTCGACGCCGCGCTCGGGCTGAATCCGACGGATCCGGACATCTGGTGCGATGCCGCACGCGCGTGGCGGAGCTTGGGCCAGGAAGACCGCGCGCGAAAGATGGTCGATCAGGCGCTGCGGCTCGATCCGACCTTCTCGCGGGCCCTCGATCTGCGGTCCGGGCGCACCGCGTCGGGCTGATTTCCATCGTCTCGCATCGATAAATATGGAGACTGCGAACGAGGAATTATCTTCCGCGTCCGCCTGCCGGAATCCGAATGGCCGTGAAGATTCGTCGGCGTTCCCGACTTCGCCGCAAGGAGGCGACGGACTTCCTCGGCCGACTCGCGGACGAATTTGGCATGGAGATTCCGTTGGACGACGTGCCGCTCGACGAGGCGGAGGCCGGCCCCCATCGCCTGTTACTACGGAACAACGACGCGATCGCGATCTTCCTCGAAGGCGGAATCGCTCCGACGATCCGCGGGCTCCTCGCCTTCCCCGCGAAGAAACGGGCCGTCACGGTCGACATGGGCGCGGTGCGCTTCATCTACAACGGCGCGGACGTGATGGCCCCGGGGATCGTCGACGCGGACCCCGGGATTCGAGCAGGCGATATCGTCTGGATCCGGGACGAGAAGAACGGCCGGCCGCTCGCGATCGGGCGCGCGATCATGGACGGACCCACGATGGCCCGGGAGGAAAAGGGCAAGGCGATCCAGACGATCCATCACGTCGGCGACGAGATCTGGCGGCTCGGCGAAGAGGAGCCCTGACGTGCCTCGGCTGCGCGCGGTCCTGTTCGACATCGACGGGACGCTCCTCGACACGCGCGACGCCTGGGTCGCGGCATTCGATGCAGGTCTCGAGGCGATTCGCAAGACGTCGATCTCGGGCTCTGAGGCGGCGCGATGGATCGGCACGCCGATCGAGGCGATCTACGCCGAACGGTGCGGTCTCGCGGGCGACGAACTCGCAAAGGCGGTCCGTGAGTTCCAGCGAATCGAGGCCGAGTCCGTGCGCGAAGGCATGCGGGCCTACCCGGGCGTTCGCGAGGCACTCGACTCCCTGGCCGCATGGGAGCTCGCCGCCGTGACGAACAAACGCCGGGACACCTCGATCGAGGCCCTGCGAGTCACCGGGCTCCTGTCATTCTTCGCCCTCGTCCTCGGAGGCGATTCGGTGCCGCACAAGAAGCCGGCACCGGACCCGATCCTCCGGGCGGCGTCGGCGCTCGGAGTCGCGCCGGCGGAATGCGCCGTCGTCGGAGACACGGAGAACGATGTCCTCGCGGGGAAAGCGGCGGGCGCTCGGACGATCGGGGTGACGTGGGGCTACGGCACCCGAGCGCGTCTCGATGCCGCGGGCGTGGACTACCTGATTGAGACGCCCGGTGCCTTGGCGCCGCTCCTTCGGGCGCTCACGCCCAGTACGGCTGCCTGAGGTACTTGTACACGGACATGACGGCGGTCACGGCCTCGCCGCACCCCGTCACGATCCGTTTGTCCTTCCCAGGATACGACACCATGTCGCCGCATGCGTAGATCCCGCGGACGGACGTCGACATGTCCGCCTTGACGCGAATCAGCCGGTCGCCTTCGAGCTCGACGCCCCAGCGGGGCAGGGGCGTGATCTTCGGTTCGAATCCGATGTTGACGATCACCGCGTCGACGTCGAGGACCGTCTTCTTCAGCGTCCGGTTGTCGTACACGACGGCCCGCTCGACCTTCCCGTTGCCTTCCAGGCTCGTGACCTCGGCGTTGAAGAGCACCTCGATTTGGCTGTCCATGACGGCCTCGACGTTCTTCTCCATCGCCCGGAACTCCTCGCGGCGGTGGACGAGGATCACCTTCTTCGCGGCCGCGACGATTTCGAGGGCGATCTCGAGGGCGCTATCGCCACCGCCGACGACGACCACCCGTTTCCCCTTGAACTCGCGACGGTCCCGCACGCGGTACTCGACGCCTTTCGTCTCGAATTCTGCTTCGCCGGGCACGTCCAGGCGTTTCGGCTCGAACAGTCCCATCCCCATCGCGAGGATGATCGATCGGCCTTCGTACACGTTCCCTTGGCGGGTCGCGAGCTTGAAGCCGGACGCTTGTCGCTGGACGTCCACGACTTCCTCGGCCCGGATTTCCGCGCCGCTCTCCCGCGAGTGGAGGACGAACAGTTGCGCGAGTTCGCCGCCCTCGATCGCGATGTAGCTCGGATAGTCGTAGACGGACTTCGTCGGGTAGAGCCACTCGAGCTGGCCGCCCGTCGCCTGCGCCTCGAGGATCAGGGTCGACAGCTTCCGGGTGCGGGCGTACACACCGGCCGTCAAACCGGCGGGGCCACCCCCGACGACGATGACGTCGTAGACCATGGGCGCCAGCGACAGAGGCCCTTCCTTCTTAAACGTTGTCCCAGCGAGGGTGACCGTGTCACGAAAGCTCACGGCTATCTTATGATTGAGTGAATAATTATTGCGTGTTTCGGCAACCCGTTGGCAACGTCCGCGATACCTTTAAATTCGTGGTGTCGGCTATGGGGCGGCGCAGAAGGGATGTGGCATGGCCTTCATCAAAAAGCCATTCCGACGGTTGTCCGAGGGCGCCGAGGCGGATACGTACATCGACTTGGGAGAGCTGAACTTCGAGGGCGAAGGCGGGGCCTTGGGTGAGCCCGTCGAGCACTTGGTCAAGGTCGCGGAGGTGTACCGCTACGAGGACATCGCCGACCTCACGACCCACGTGTACAACGGGAACATCCTGTTGATCGACTACACGAGCCTCGCGAGCGACGACCTCGCGCTCAAGCGCATCACGGCGGAGCTAAAGAGCGCCGTCCGGGATTGCGGCGGCGACGTGGCCGTCGTGGGCAAGAACGTCCTCATGGCGACGCCGGCCGGGATCAAGATCGACCGGGCGAAGATCAAGGGCGCCTTCTGATTACGTGCGGCGACTCCATCGGGACGGCTTGGGCGCCTGGTACGGCTTCGCGGCGAAGCCTTTGTCGTACGTCAGGACGAAGTAGTCGCGCGAATGGTTCGTGTGGCGCATCTTCGCGCACCGGAACAACAACTGCACCCGTCCTTCCCCCGCGCCGCTGAACCGCAGTTCGAAGACGCCGTCTGCGAGGAACGAGACGTCATTCGCGACGCCGCCCCGCGCGGGATCGACGTTCGCGATCACGTAGGTCGTCACGCCCATCGACCGCAGGAAATGGAAGAAATGGAACAGTTCGTTCCGGACGTCCTGCAGGTGAGCCATCGAGACGAGCACGTCCATCGTATCGATGACGACGAGGTCGATCTTCTCGCGCTGATTCCGCCGGACGAGGAAGTCTTTCAGCACCCGCAACCAGTCCCGGATCTCCTCGGCGCCTTCGTGCTCGACGCGGAGGCGCGCGATGTCGACGAGGAAGTCCTCCTCGGTCCCGAGGCCGTGGTGGCGCATCGTCCGGAGGATCGACTCGCGGCTCTCTTCGACCGTTACGTAGACGCCGCGGCGACCCGCGGCGCGGTTCTTGATCAGGATGTACAGCGCGAGCGACGTCTTCATCGAGCCGCCCGGCCCGGTGATCGCGATGACGCTGCCTTTCGGCACCCCGCCTTCGAGGGACGCATCAAGGCGGCCGACATAGGTCGGGAGGCGTTCGTCTCCCGGCGCCGGTCGCGCAGACTCGACGGCCAACGCGGCCACCTGCTCCCTGAGCCTCCGGACTTCGTCACGCAGTCCCCGCAACTCGGCGTCGAGGTCTTCCGACGGCTTCGCCGGCTCCCCGGGCTTCGGGGTCCGCACCCACTCCACGTCCACACCCTGCGCCATCCCGTAGCATAATGCGAACCGCGCGCGTTAACCTTTTGCCGAGGTCCACCGCGCATCGATCCGACTATCAGGTCTGAGAGGATGAACCGCCATCGTCCGGGATGGTGAGAATCAACGGAGGGACGGCGGCGCAGAACTCTTAAATAGCATAGACCCCCCATAGGAGCCGCCCGAGGCGACCCATGGCCGTGAAGACGAAATCGGAGCGGGGACCGGCCGGGACGCTGACGGTCGACGACCTCACGCGGGCGATCAAGAACTCGATCGACCGGACCGGGATGAAGGAGGAAGAGGCGCGGGCGATGGCCCAGCACGTCCTCAACTTCTTCGGCTACTCGGAACGGATCATCGACAACGTCCTCGAGCCGGAAGACCGGGACGCGTTCTACATGCTCGAGGACTCCGGCATCCTGACGACGGAGAGGGAGGAGACCACCCTCTACGACGGCCGGGAGTGGCGGATCCACTACTGGATGTTCCGAAAGGAACGCATCGCGGAACTCGTCGAAGCGCAGAAGGCCAAGGAAGAGGCCGAAAAGATGGGGTCCGTCTACGACGACGTCCCCGAAGACTTCTGGGCCTCCCGCAAGGAGCGGCCCGAGGCGCCGAAATAGGCCTCAGCCGAAGGCGAGCTGCAAGACGCCCCCGTGGCGTCGGACGAGGTCCACCGCGAGCGAATGGGGTAGGGCCATCCGTCCGTCCCGGAACGGGAACGCCCGGTCGAACTTCTCGACGGCCCGCAACGCCTGCGCCCCCAGTTCGTCCGTGAGATAGGCGCTGTCCGAGTCCGCGGATGCGACCAGGGTGAGGGGCAGTCGAAGGTCGTCCGCCTCGTCCCGCGCGAGGACCGCCGCGTAGCGGTCGAGGGCCGTCCGGTCGAACGGATGGGGATCCCCCTCCCGCGTCCGGCACGCCGGCTCCGGTTCCGCGAGAAGGCGCGTCAGCGTCTTCTTCTCGACGACGAGCCCGGCGTTCAGCCGGCCGAGCTCGAATGAGATCCAGCGATCGAACGGACCGGGCCCGGCCACGGCGATTCCAATCCCGGGCCCCGATTAAGCTTTGTGAGGCCCGATAGCATTTTCAACCCCTATCCTGATTCCCCGGCGGAGGGGGCCGATTGGCAACCAGCGTGACATGTCCTCGTTGTGGCGCGGCGAATAATCCGGGAACGATGTTTTGCGTGAACTGCGGAAGTGCCTTGTCCGCGGGGGCGGGAGGCGCGTCGGCGGCCGCGGCGCCGATGTACCCACCCGCGATGCCTGGCCTTCCGTCGGCCTGGGACGCGGACCGGCGGAAGCAGATCGACCGCACGAAGACCGGACTTCTCCTGCTCCTCATCGGCGGGCTCATCTCATGGATTCCGATCGTCGGGATCTTGGGAGGCTTGCTCCTGCTCATCGGTGCGATCCTCGTCATCCTCGGGCGCAAAGCCTTCGGCTCAACGCATGCCCGGAACGTCGTCATCGCAATCGTGCTGTTCTTCGTCGGAATCATCATCGGGATCATCACCGGCGTGCTCTTCGCCGCTGCGGTGTTTTCCGCCATCGCTTCGCAAAACCAGGCCGCCCTGGGGGCCGCGCTCGCGAGCGCGTTCAATACAATCCTCATTGGGGCGATTATCGCAGCCGTGGTTGGCGGCATCGCATCCGTCCTGTTCACGTACGCCCTGCAGAAGCAGACCGGGAAAATGCTGCTGTGGGCCGGGTACGTGGCCAACCTGGCGATCTCGATCGCGATTCTTGCCATCATCGGGCCGCTCGTCTCGAACGCGATTAATCAGGCCACATCCGGGGGAACGTACAACCCGGCGCCCATCAATGCGCTCCAGGGCCAGTTGAACGGCTTAGGCTATCTGAGCGTGATCCCGGCCCTCCTGTTCGCCGCCGCGACCTATCTGGCGTGGTCCCGCGTCAGCCACGGGGAGATTCCGCCACCCACGACTCCGCCGGGGATGCCCATGTCGACGATGCCGCCGCCGTCCGGTCCGTCCCCTCCCCGCTGAGCCAAGATTGGCGATTCTACACGACCGGCAGGCAAGCGCCTGCCCCTTTCACTTTTTCTTCGAAATCACGTGGGTCACGAAGAACTTCTGGCCGTCGTGGTTCAGCGCGAGCGCGTTGTGGTCGTGGTTCATCCAGCGCATCTTGATGCAACGCAGGCGCAGCTGCACGTCCGTCTCCCCGACCTCGACCTGCCGGAGATTCAGGATCCCGTCGGCGAGGAAGTCTTCCCCCCATTGCGCGAGGCGCGTCGAGCCGAACGGTTGCTCGGCGATCAGGAACGTCGTGAGGCCGAGCTCCTTGATCGAGGAGAGGAAGTGGAACATCTCCCGCCGGGGCGTCTTGATCTCGGAGAGGGCATACAGCGCCTCGAGGCTGTCCAGCGCGAGCACCCCGTATCCGCTCGAGCTCACGGCCTCCTTGATGATCTCGAGGAGGATCGTGAACCAGTCTTTCGACGATTCCGAGCGCTGGAGCCCGCGGCGGAGCTGGCCCATGTCGAGGATGTAGACGCTGGACTCGTGGAGGTTCCCCATCCCCATCCGCGCGGCCCCGGCCTTGAGGCTGTCCATGTCCTGTTCCAGGCTCACGTACAGCGACTTGACGCCGTTCAGGCGCGCGTTCTCGTGCATCATCCAGAGGATGAGGGAGGTCTTCATCGTCCCCGGCGTGCCGGCGACCAGGACCGTGCTGCCTCGCGGGATTCCGCCGCCGAGCGCGCGGTCGAGTCCTTCGACATACGTCTGGAGCAGGGGGACCTCGATGTCCATCGTAGGCCGCACGACGAGGTCTTCGTTATAAAGCGATGGCGTCCTCGTTATCGAGGGAGATATTCATCGATGAAAGTTATTCGCCGAATCCCGATTTCGGAAGGAATGCTTTTGTAGCCGCGGTCCGTTGCGCCCGGCGAGAAGGGATGGCCAAGCGGGATGACGCGGCCCTGAAGCTGCTCCGCTGGGAGCTCGAGGGCCATGGCAAGGTCGTCATGGAAGCGATGCTGCGCCATCCTGACAAGAGCTTGGCCGAGGCCGTCGACCTGATCGAGCAAGAGGTTCCATCCTTGTCCGCGAGCGACCCGTCCGCCAACGAGCCGTCCACCGAGATGCCCGCGCCCGTGGCCCCGTCGCGAGGCCGCTCCCCCCCGGAGCTGGACGCGTTGAGCCAGGAGTTCCAGACGTTCCGGCATCTCCTCCATCCGAAGGAGGCGAAAGAGGTCGAGGCGACCCTAAGGGAGCTCGTGCGCACCCAGGACCGGGAGGCGATGACCGCCCTCCGGCGGCGGCTGCGGGCGCTCTCCCTCCAGGCTGCCTTCTGGTCCGAGCTCGCCGCCGGCCACAAGGAGTCGAACGCGATCGCCCTCGTCATCCTGCGAAAAGGCCGCGAGGTCCTCGCGAAGGCCGGCGAGACGGCGTACCTCGACCAACCCGAGGTCGCGGAGATGATCCGACGGGAATCCGAGCGGCGGGCGAAAGGCACCTACGTCCTGCATCTCCCGGTCGGCCGGCTCGTCGTGATGACGGGAGAGGGAGCGTCGATCGCCGCTCTGTTCCGGCGGGCGCCCGGGAAGGACGTCGTGCAGGTCCTCGTGAAGACGGTCGAAGCGATCGAGGAGAACAAGGCCGCGGCGACGAAGACGTTCGGGAACGACAAGCTCGCGGCGAAATATGCCGAGGCGCTCCTCAAGCTGCTCCAGAAGACCTCACTCTGACGTCGGCCTGGCGATCCGGAAGTGGCCGTCGTCTCGGCTTAGCGCGAACGATCCCAGTGCATGCCGCGCGCGGCGCATCTTCACACAGCGCAGGCGCAACTGCATGTCCGTCGCGCCTTTCGCGAAGTGGCCGAGGTACAGGATTCCGTCCGCGAGGAACTCCTCCTCGAACGACGACAGCTTCCCGTGGTTCCCGGACGGGACCTCGGAGATGAGGAAGCACGTCGCGTGCAGGGACTTCAGGAACCCGAAGAAGTGGAAGAGCTCGCGGCGCGGGTTGGTCAGCCGGCTCAGGCTGTACAGGGCCGCGAGGCTGTCGATCGCGACGAGGTCGAACGCGTTCACCCGCACCCGCTGGTCGATGTACTTCTGGAGGACGTCGAGCCAGTTCTTCGAGAGCTCTTCGTCCTTGTGCTCCAACCGGATCCGGCCGATGTCGAGGATGTACAGCTCCATGTCATCCAAGCCGGTCATCCCGAGGTCCGTCATCGCGGCCCGCAGGTCCTCCTGGCTTTCCTCCAGCGTAATATAGAGGGCCTTGGATCCGGCCTTCACGTTCTCGTACAGGATGGAGAAGGTCAACGCGGTCTTCATCGTGCCCGGCGTGCCGGCGACGAGGACGAGGGAACCGCGGGGGATGCCGCCGCCGAGCGCTTCGTCGAAGCCCTCGACGTAGGTCTTCATGCGGTCCATGGGAGGACGTCGAACGAGCCGGATGGCGCTATAAAGGGGTGGTGGGGAGATTATCACCTCTGAAAGGAGGCGGCGACTCGGATTCACAGGCCCCACCGGAAGGTTCACGGCCGCCGCGGAATCTACCTCTAAACAGAGGTAGGTCCATGAGGATCGGCTGCGGTCTCCGGGTCCATCGAATCGACGGGAACGAGTACCTGTACTTCTGGCCCTATGAGCGGGAGGGCGGCCGCAGTCGGCGCCGGGAGGACTACGTCGGACCCGCTCGGGACCCGGCCTCGAGGCAGCAGGGCGGGCGGAAGCTCCTCGCCTACTACCGCCGAATCCAGGCAGACGTCGCATCGAGGATTGCCCGTCTCGAACGTTCGGCGTAGGCCATCTGGACGGTCCCCATTCGGGACCGGCTCCTACCTCTGAACAGAGGTAGGTTCGAGAGAGGGTGCTCCGGATCGTCGGTGTAGGATTATCTATATCCGGCTCACGAACGTACGCTGGCCTCGATGGCCCTCGACGCCATTCCGCAGGCCTTGTGGTTCTTCCTGCCTGCGTTCGTCGCGAACCCGATGGCTGTCGTCTTCGGCGGCGGGACCCCGATCGACTTCGGCCGAACCCTCCGAGATGGCGAACGGCTCTTCGGCGACGGGAAGACCTGGCGGGGCCTCCTGGGTGGCACCGTGTCGGGAGCGTTGTTGGGATTCCTCCTGTCCGCGCCGTTCAACCTCGTCGCGCCGAATTCAGTGTGGTCACTCGGATCGTACGGCGCGGCCTTCGCCGCCTCTGCGGTCCTCGCTTTCGGCGCGCTCCTCGGGGACCTCGCCGGGGCCTTCCTGAAGCGCCGCATGCACAAGCCCCGCGGGGCCAAGGCTCCGGTCCTCGACCAATATGATTTCGTCGTCGGCGCGCTCCTCCTGAGCCTGACCATTCCATGGTGGTCCGTCCCGCGGCTCTTCTCCGGGGACGCGCTCCTCGGGCTCCTCGCCATCATCCTTATCACGCCTGCCCTGCATCGGGCCGTGAATGTCATCGGATTCCGGATCGGCCAGAAACGCGAGCCCTGGTAAGCTCGACCGGCCGGGCCTCGTCGCCGCGCTGAAGGCGTGCGGCGCCCTCCAGTTTGGGACCTTCACGCTGGCGTCGGGGGAGACCTCGTCGTACTACGTGGATATCAAGAAGGCGATCACCCGACCGGACCTGCTGCGGACGATCGCGAAGGCGATGGTTCCGTTCGCCCACGGCGCGAGCCGAATCGCGGGCGTCGAACTCGGGGCGGTCCCGATTGCCGCGGCCGTGAGCCTCGCGAGCGATACGCCGTACATCATCGTGCGCAAGGCCCCGAAGGAACACGGCACGAAGCACGACTTCGAAGGCGAGTTGAACCGAGGCGATCTCGTGTTGTTCGTTGAGGACGTCGTGACGACCGGCGGCACCCTGCGCGGCGCGATCGATCGGCTGCGCGAGCACGGGGCGGTCGTCGAGGACTGCGTGTGCGTCGTGGACCGGGAAGAGGGCGGCGCGATCCTCCTCGCCGAGGTCGGCGTGCGCCTGCACGCGCTCCTTCGCGCGAGCGAACTGGTCGGTCGGTGAGGGCCGCTTCCCGCATCGGTCCCAATGACATCCGAGGCCGTCCGTAGGCGCTAGTGGCGGTGGAAACACTTTCGGCTATCTCCCCTCCGCGCGTTGATACCTCCCACCATGGGTGTTGGAGAGGGGAAATGGATCCCATCGCCGTCACCTGGGAGGACCGACCGGGCTCCCCGCAGGCTCTCACGGTCACCCAGCTGGCCCGCGTGATCCGGGACACGGTCCGGGCGAACCCGATCCTCTCCCGGATCCTCGTGCGCGGCGAGGTGAGCAACGTGCAACGAGCGCCGTCCGGCCACGTGTTCTTCACGCTGAAGGACGCGACCGCCCAGCTCTCGTGCACCCTCTTCCGCGAGGATGCCGAGATGCTCGGATTCGATCTCGAGGACGGCATGGACGTCGTCGTCTCGGGAGACGTGGACGTGTTCCCACGTCGAGGGTCCGTCCAGTTGCTCGTCAAGGCCGCGACCCCGGCGGGCGTCGGCGCGTTCTGGGCCGCGTACCAGAAGACGCGCAAGAAACTCGCCGCGGAGGGCCTGTTCGATGCCGCGCGGAAGCGCCCGCTTCCGTCGTTTCCTCAGACTATCGGAGTCGTGACCTCGGAGATCGGTGCCGTCGTGCACGACATCGTCACGATCCTGCGACGTCGGTACCCGATCGCGCACATCGTCATCGCGCCCGCCTTGGTCCAGGGACCCGAGGCATCCGTCAGCTTGCGCCGCGCGCTCGCCGTTGTCTCCGACCGCGTCGATGTGGTCATCGTCGCCCGAGGCGGCGGTTCGCTGGAGGATCTGTGGTGCTTCAACGACGAGGGGCTCGCGCGGGCCGTCGCGGCCTCTCGGGTACCGGTGGTCAGCGCAATCGGCCATGAGACGGACGTGACGATCGTGGACTTCGTCGCCGATGTCCGGGCCGCCACTCCGAGTGCCGCGGCGGAGCTCGTCTCCCCCGACGCAACGGAACTCATGGCGCGGATCAATGGGGCGGGCCGCTCGTTGGTCGAGGAGATCCGCGAGGCCCTTCGCGGCGTCCGACATCGAGCGACTGCCCTAAGGGAACGGCTGTCCCCGCGGGGGCTCCAGCGGGGGATCGAGGCAAACCGCGCGCTCCTGGAACGGTCCTTCGTGGCGCTGGCGGCGGTCGCTCCTCGCGAGGTCATTCGTCACCGGGAACGGCTCGAAGCGCTCGGTCGTCGCTTGGATGTCCTCAGTCCGCTCGCGACGCTCCAGCGCGGCTACGCGATCGCGGAACGCGAAGACGGTCGTGTCGTCGCGCACGCCGTGGAGGTCGAATCGGGCGACGCCCTCGCGGTCCGCTTCCAAGACGGCCGGATTCGGGTTCACGTCAATCAGGAACAGGAGGAACCATGACCGAAGAGCCGAACTTTGAGGAATCTCTCGCGGCCCTCGAGGCGACGGTGGACGCGCTGTCCCGCGGCGACCTGCCGCTCGACCGCGCCCTCGCCGTCTTCGAGGAAGGACTCGGCCTGTATCGCCGGTGCCACGCGATCCTCGCGGACTCCGAGCAGCGCGTGACGAAGCTGATCGCCGCCGCCGAGGGACTCATCGAAGAACCGTTTCCCGTCGAATGAGTGCGCCGGACTGCCCGGCTCGATGCCGTCGAGCGGCGCCTCTCATAGCTCCCCGGAGATTTCACTCGGCATTTCTTCTTCGTCAACGACCCGCCATGGCTTCTTGTACCCGACCCCGCCACGCGCTCGGCTGCGGCTCTCCCCGATCGACTTGTAGTCTTCCTTAATCGTGACCACCTGCTCCGGCATGCCGGCAATCGAGACATCGGAGAGGTCCTCGCACGTCCGGACCAGGTTCTCCTCCGTGTACCCGAACGGCGCGAGGAGCGTCTGTCCGGACCGGCACAGGAGGTGGATGTACTCCCATGCGTCCGGCTCCTCGTCTCCTTGGAGGAACTCGGCGACGCGCACCTTCCGTTCGGAATCCCGGGCCCGTGCGTCCAAGAGGACGTACCGCACGGACTCGCCCGGCTCGACCGCGAAGCCGCGCTTCTCCATCTGCTTCAGGGCCGCCGCGGTCGCCGTGAGGACGACGTACTCCGGGAGGGCGCGCGAGACGCTCTTCGTGAGGATGAACTGGTGCACCGGGATCGCGCGGTCGAGGACGCACTTCGCGGTCCACCGCAGGATGTCGACGGCCTTCGGGATGCGCTCGCGGAACTCCGCGGCGGTCGACGCGAGGCTGAGCTCTCCGAGCATCGCCTCCTGGCAGATGTTGATGAACTCCGGAGTGTCGTGTTTCCGGAGCTCGATCCCGCGTAACTTGAACTCGTCGTCCTGGAAGAGACCGTAGTAGCGGTTCAGCGCGCCGATGCCAGTCGTCTTGCATGGGAGGAACACGATCCATTTGTAACGGCCCTCGAGCTCGATCGGGAGGCCGATGGAACCGGCGATGTGCTCGCGGACCTTCTCGATCGGATCCGTGTCTGACTTGGGCCGTAGCCAGACGGAATCGACGATGCCGTGGACGACCTCGTAGCCATGGGATTCCGCGATCTCCATCGTGCGGACGAGGATGTTCCGCGCGTACGCGTTGATTGCCTCATGGCACTCGATGCGACCGAAGCGGGCATTTTTATATCCTTGATATCCGAAACTTGTCACAAGGGTCCACTTGAGAATGGTGTCCCGCCCAGTGTACACGTCTTGGAGCGGCCCCGGTTCCTTCTTCATCTTCTTGTAATACCGCCGTCGCTCGATCAGCGGTTTCAGCACGCGACCGACAATCCCGACGCGTCGCGTGCAAAGATGGTATCGTAACTCGGGGACGGGAAGACCATCGAGCGTGCAGCACGAGCAGTCGAGCGTCTCCGCGGAGATGTTGTACTTCACCATAATGCTCGGATACAGGGAGGAAAAGTCGAGTTCGTAGAGACCTTCGTGCACCCCGACTTCCGGTTCGAACGTGAATCCCCCGCGATCGCCCCGCAGCAGATTCTCGGCGTCCTTGAAGTCCTCCGGTCGATTCTTCTTCCACACCACGAGACAGCCGTCGTGGTACGCCTGATTCACCTGCATCGCCGAGAACGCGGTGCCCGGCGTGAGCCGGGCCTGCTCCTGCGGCGTCAGCGTCGAGAGACGCGACAGTTCCGCGAGGCCCGCGAAATCACTTTCGCGAAACGCGAAGTGACCGCGATCCAGATGCAGCCGACCCCGCAGGATGTACTGGCCCGGTTTGTAGACGATCTTCCCGTACGTAAAGTACGACTTTGCCTTCACTCCCGCGAACTTGTCCGGGTCCCGGCCCAGTTGCAGGTTCACGCCGAGGTCGGACGCCTTCGCGGCGAGGTACGGCATCAGGAATGCGTCGCCGCCGTCCGTCATCAGGACGTCCGGGTCCTTCGACCGCACGACCGCGTCGATTCCTTTCAGGATCGTCTCCGCATCCCCGTCGATCTCGACATCGTCGACGCGGGCCCCGAGGAGCTTGTCCTGCATCCGCGGGATGCCCGCCGGATTGTCGACGTGCAGGTCGAGGAGGGATTTCCGCAGCGCCGGCAAGGGATAGTCGAGGGCGAAGTGCTCCTCTTCCGCCCGCCACACGCCGTTCGCGTAGTGCAGGAGCCCCATCGGGAAGATGTCGTGCTCGATCGCGTATCGCTGGCTGAAGCGCAGGTCCACGTTGAACAGCCGATGGTCGACGTACCCGCCATTCGAGTCGAGGATGTGCGCGAGATTGCGGATGTTGCGGTAATGCCGCGGCACGATCTCCAGGACGGGTTTCGGCTCGTCGTCCTCGAGGGCGATGCGCTTCTGGACCTCCCGCACGTCGCGGACGCCGTCCAGGATCTCGATCCGTCGGCGGATCGCGGGGAGATCGGACGGCGATGCGTGCAGGTAGAACGTCGGTACGACCCGCGGGTCCTCGATCCGATGTGCGCCGCGCTCGTTCCATAGCCAGAGGACGATCGAGTCGCGGTCGTAGTCCGCGTAGGCGTCGATGATCCAGCCGTGCGTGAGCGAGCTCCCCGCCATCACGAGGCCCGGGGGACCTCTTGAGTCGACGCGGGAGGGAGGTCGGTGAAAGTGCGCACGAGGAGGACCTCATGGGGAGCCAAGAGCATCCGCATCTGCACGGAGAGCCCGCGCCAGCGATACCACCGCCACAGGACCCGACGGGCGACCCGCTCGAACGCGAGGGACGCGAACAGGTGCATCGATGGATCGTTGTCTTCCGTCACGGCCGCGAAGACCCGATTGGCTCCGCGAGATCGGAAGAGGCGGAGCGATTCTTGGACAAGCGCCCGTCCGGAGCCCATCCCGCGCGCCCGCGGATCCACGGCGACGAAGTACACGTACCCGATCGGCGGCGTCCCACGGAAAAGGATCCCTTCGAGGAAACCCTCGATCGACGTTCCGTCCTCGGCCACGAGGAAGGGCCAAGCGTGGCGCGTACCGCGGACCGCGAAGAACGCGTAGACGCGGTCGAACGAGGCCCGCGCGATCCGCAGGATGGCGGCGCGGTCAGCGACGGTCGCGTCACGAATCCGCACGGGGCCCGGAATCGCCGGCGGCCGAAGAACGTTCCCGTTTCAGCGCCTCGATGTCCCGTTCCATCTCCAGGAGGATCGAGAGGATCGCCAGGATGCTCGGGTCGAGGTGGGCGCAGTAGCTCGCAGCGCTCGAGTGCTGCCGCGACTTGTTCAGCAGGCGGTCGAACACCTCGCGGTCTTTCTCCCGCAAGGCACGCCGATAGTCCATCCAGTCGTTCAGGATCGACTCGAGGTGTAGACGGTACGTCGGGATGGTGCGGCCCAAGGTCTCGATGACCAGCCCTTCGACAGGTAAGTATCCGTCGGCCGGAGGGATGGCCGAAACTACTCGCTCGGATGGCGGACGATCTTCCGAGTTACTCTTTCGTCCACCGGCGCATCTTCCGGAGGCACGCGCGCCGGTCGTCCGGGATGCCTTTGAAAATCTCGAGGGTCGCGGGGCCGTCGTATCCGCGGGCCTTCAGCGCCTTCACGTCCCGCTCGAGGTCGATCGTGCCCTTTCCGAAGGGCAGGTGCTCGTCGCCGGTCTCGCCGTGCCCTCCGTGGTTGTCGTGCGCGTGCACGAGCCCGAGGCGGTCGGCCAGCGCCGCCATGTACGTGCGTGCACCGTCCGTCCGATTGTCGAGATGCGCATGACCGACATCGAGGCAGTATTGGAGGTCCGGCACCGCATCGAGCACCTTGCGAATGACCTCCGGAGGCTCGTCGACGTTCTCCACGGTCACGACCGCGCCGCGGTCCGATGCCGCTCGAACGAGGTCGGCGAACCACGACGCTTTCGTCTCCGGCGAGATCCGCGGAGCGGACCGCGCCTCCATGAAATGTGCGTTGAAAACGTGTATCCCCACTGGCTCGAGGGTGTCGATGAAGCCGACGAACCGCGCGAGGTCGGCCTGGTGGAAATGCGACGGCGGGAGGTGGGCGGTGAACAGGGGGAGCCGCTTGGCAAGGGCCTCCGCTTCGGCCGCCAACTTCGTCGTCTCCCACGTGAGCCACGTCAGGTCGAGCTCCGCGTAGTCGAATCCGGATTCCCGCAGCTCCTCGACCTGTTTCGGGAACGGCTCGCGACTGTACGTCGATCCGCCGATGCGCACGGTCGCACGAAGAGGCCGGCCGGTATAAGATTTGCCGCGCGCCTTTCATGCGGAGGCTCGCAATGGCCCCGATGTGGTCTTGGAGATTCTCTGGGCGGTCCTCGCCGGCACCGGCATCGGCCTCTCGCTCGCAACGCCGCCGGGACCCGTGAACGCGATCATCGCCTCCCAGACCGTCACGCGATCGTGGCGCGCCGGGTTCCTCGTCGGCATGGGCGCGACGACCGCGGACACGATCTTCCTCGCGGTTTCCATCGTCGCGCACTCCGCGGTCGCGAGCATCCAGGGATGGGTTCCCATCATCGCCCTCCTAGGGGCCGGCGTCATGACGTACTTCGCCTGGGACACGGTCCGGGCCTTGCGACGCGCGGCGGACATCGTGGAATCCAAGCCGGAGGAGCACGCGAAATCCTACGCGACCGGTTTGAGCGTGAACATCTCGAGTCCCTATCCGATCCTCTGGTGGCTCACCGCCGGCCTCGTCCTGATCGACCAACTGGGTCCCGCGGTGCTAGTCGGATTCTTCTCGGGACTCCTCCTGTGGATCTCGATCTTCCCGCTCGCCCTGCGCGAGGCCCAGCGTCGGATTGCGCGCACGTATCAGGCGGTCCTGGTGTTCTCGATCGTGTGCCTCGCGGCGTTCGCCGCCTGGCTCGTCTGGTTCGCGGTCGCGGCGCTCCTCTGAACCTACCAGCCGAGTCGCAGGTGTTCCGTCAGCCGGATCTCGCGGGAGCCGCCCGCCACCCCGAACGCCGGGATGCGTGGGGCCGCGATCGCGAAGTCGTCCATCGTCGTCTGGTCCGGGGGCACGGCGGCGTACCATTCCGACGTCCCGGTGTCGAGTCGGTGGATGAGGACGCCGCCTTTCCCGTGGGCGATGCGGATCACGCGGTCCGCGCCCTCGTACAGCTGCCGCCGGATCGACTTGCGGCGATGGAGCTTCGCCAAGCCCGCGTTCGTCACCAGGCCGACGACCTCCCGCTCCCCGACCGTCTGGCGGATCGCCCGCATGGACCGCTGGAAGAGCTGGTGCGCCTCGCCCACCTCGACGTCCTCATCGAGGAACATCGCCGGCAGGCACGCCAGCACGACGAGGCCGGCGCGGGTCTCCTCGATCTTTTTATCCAGCATATCCAATATTAACGTGGTCATCTGGTGGCAGGTGAACGCCCGGGCCACATGGACCCGAGGCAAGATTTCTTCTCGCGTCATCGCGGCCCGCTTCCCGAGAGCGACCATGCCGTGCGGGTCCACCGAGTTCCCGCCGTCGAGGAAGACGACCTCGTGGCCCTCCATGACCGCGCGCACGGACAGCAAGGTCGTCAGATGGAACACGAAGTCGGAGCCGCTGTCGATTAGCGTGATTTTGCCTGCCTCGAACGACCCGAGGATCCGATCGAGGGTGGGCACGAGCGTCGTGAGGGCCGGGCGCGTCTCGACGCGGACCTCCGGGACGACGATGGCTTCCGCGGCGAGCGCGAGGATCCTCCCCGCGATTCGATGGCGATGGCGATATAAAGTCGGGGGCGGAGGGGAGGTCGGTGAAAGTGCGATGATCAACCGAGATGCACGTATCGCCGCGGAGTAAGTCCTTTCTAACTGCCCGGACGATACTTGAGAGGAGGTCGTCATGCGCGGGGAGCGATACCAGAACGGGATGGTGATTCTCCTCACCGTCTTGGTGTTCGCGGCCATCCCGCTCCTCCTGAATCTCCCTGCATGGTGGTTCCTTTGGGTCCCCATCGAGGCTGCCCTCGCCGTCCTCCCGGCGGTCTTCCTCCGGGAAGTGGATATCGGCACGAGCCCTCGATCCCCGGGGGATGTCCGGGAGGCGTTGTCCTCCACCCTCCGGGCCGCAGGCGTGTCAATGACGGCGGCGCCGGACGCGGTCTCGACTCAAGTGAATGCGCTGTCCGCGGTTCGTTTCCGATCGCGAATCACGGAGGCCGGCGCGGCGCTCTCCTATCAAGTCCGTCCGACCGTCGCAGGGTGGGCGTTGCTCGCCATCCTCGTCGTTTCGGGGGTCGGAAGCACGCTCGCGATTGCCCTGACGGTCGCTCTCGCTTGGCGGGCGCGGCGGTTCGCCCGCGTCCGCGGATCGTCCGCGATGACGGCCTCTGCACGGGCTTCGACCTCGTCGGCCAGCGATCAGGTGCGCGGCTTGCTCGTCGGTAGTCTGTCGTTTGGCTTCCACATGGCGGAGCAGGCCTACGAAGCCCAGCGAAAAGCCTACACGGACGCCCGCGTCCTCGTGGTGCTCGGCGCGTTCGTGCTCTGGACGGTCCTTCTCGTCGGGCTCTTCCTCGCGTTGAACGGGCTCAACCTCCTGACCGGCCGCTGGGAGACCCCGATCATTGGCGCGACGAGCGCGGCCTTCCTCACCGGAGGCGCGTTGCTCGCGGCGATGCGACGACGATACGGCCCGCGAATCTCGCGATACCGCGATTGGAAGGATCGCCTGGGCGACGCGATGGGCCGAGAGATGGCCCGAACGTCTCCCGAGCCGGGGTCAGCGAGCAGCTTCGAACTGCTCCTCGACGCATCGACCCAAGTCCCGGACTGGCTCGACGCGCAGCGCAAGGCCGGTCTGAGCGCCGATCCGGGGATCGCGTTCGTCGTCCTCGTCCTCACCGCGTTTTGTGCTTCGATGATTGTCAACGCTCTCTATGCTGCGCTGTTCGGGACTCTTTCCGTCGTCCCGATCTGGGCGGGCCTCGCCGCTATCCTTGCGGGGATCACCGCGTGGATCTGGTATCGCTGGCGACGGCGAGAGGACGCGCGCCTCGCCGACTCCAAGTCGGCCTGGGACGCGCATGTCCAAGCCTTGCGCGCGCGAATGGACCGATTCCTCGAGGAGATGTGACGTCTGGCCGGCGGATCGCACGGTGACCGGCCCGACCTGTATGTGGTCGCGCGTCTCCTGGAACGCCTCTGGCGGGAAGACTTGCCCATGGTGAAGACGCGCCTCCAAGTCGCCGCTAACGTGAATTACGACGTGTTTAGCCGGTACTTGGAGTGGATGGCGGGGCGCGGGCTCGTCTCGTTGGAAAATGCATCGGACGGACACGAACGCGTCACCCTGACTCCGAAGGGGCACGAGGCGTATCGGAAGCTCGTCCAGTGGATCCATGAAGTCGTGCAAGGGCGAGCCCCGGGGACTTAGTAGTCACCATCACGTTCGGCTTCCCAATTCGCGTGCCATCTGATTGAGATGGAAGTCCAGGTCCCGCTCCGTGTAGCGCCGCCACCACGGGGTTGCGAGCGGGATCAGGATCCAACCGATGTGCCTCGGTCGCACGTCTACGTCGAGCGTGACGCGGGTACCGTCGCCCTCCGCATCGAATCGGTACGTGTACTGGACGTCCGCGGCAGGATAACGCGCATCGACCGCGTACCCGAGAGGCGGGTTGAGGATCACACGCTCATCGATCGTGACCCGCATCGGTCGCGTCGCACGGTCCCGTAACCACACCTCGTCCCCGGTCCGCCCCAGGATGGTTCGCGTGCTGTCCGCGGGAGATCCGGGGTGGCGGTGGTCGTCCTCTCGAAAATCCGTCCACCACGCGAAGACCGCGTCTCGCGGGAACGGCGACTTGCGATCCACGCGGAACTTCATCCGGGAGGACCACGCGAGCGCCCATGCATGAACCTCGCGGTTAACCTTGTTTAAGGTTGAATGAGATGCCCTCGAGTGACGGGAGCCCTAATTCGACGGCGGGGGCGGGGGACTCGCCGCGGCAGCCGCGGCCGCACGGGCCCGGCGCTTCCGACGGAGCGCGGCGGTCTGCAAGAACGCGCCCAGGACGAACACCCCCAGACCGGCCAGCGCGGCGGTGAGGGTTGACACGACCTGCAAGAGGTACAGGCCGAGCGCGAGGAGGAGTCCACCGATCGCGGCCGTGATGATCCCGATGATATCGTCGACGTAGTAGTACGAGATGCCGAAGACGACGATGAGGACAAGGATCGCCGCGATCAAGGGCGCGTCCAACTGCCCCGCCGTGAACTGGGCCCGGCCGCCGAGGACTCCGTAGACCGCCGCCCCGGCGAGGAGGCCGACGAGGAACGCCAAGGCCACTTTCACGAGTTTCGTGAACAAGATGCTACCGATCACCGCGCCGACAATCGCCAGGATGAGCCCGGCGAGATCGCCGCCCAGGGCGGCGCCGAAGAGGTAGCCGACCACGGCGCCGAGTAGGGCTCCGATCATGGACATCACAGTCGCCCAGAGACCGTGGCCCCAGAACCCGAGGGCGAGGCCCGTGAGGATGAGGACCCCCGCGACGAGGTATCGGATCTCCGGTGAGGTGATGATCGAGGGGAGCGCCGCCATCGCGTGTCGATTCGGCTCACACTATAAAAAGACAGCGCGGGCGTTCTCCGATCTCATTGGAGGGTCTTCGATTATCCACGCCCAAAGACGTCGTCCGCCCGCTTGGCGATTTCCCGGACGGTGTCTTCATCGAGGATTCCGCCGCCGAGGACGTGCTCGCGGACGTTCAGGTCGTCGTAGCTCAGGACGTCGATGACCGTGGGGATGCGGATCGCGTCGCCGATGACGGCAACGGTCCGCAACGGGAGCTTCGCGATGATGTTCTCCCACATCTTCTTGTCCGGGACGCCGGCGAGGGCCGCCTCGACGTCCGACGGTTCCTTGAGGGACATCACGAGACGGTTCGCGAGCTGACTGCGCACCTCGTCGGAGATGCGGGACGGTCGCTGGTCGACGAGGGCCAGGATGAGATTGAACTTCCGCGTTTCGCGGGCCAGGCGGCTGAAAGTGTGCGCGTAGGGCGCGATCTCGGGACTGAGGAACTTGTGGGCCTCCTCGAGGAACAACACGAGCCGCGGGTACTCCTCGTTCCGCTCCGTGTACAGCTCGAACAGACGGCGGGAGAGGATGTTCGCGACGAACAGGTAGACCATCTGGTCCGTCCCGTAGTCCCCGAAGTCGAGGACGACGCTCTTCCCGTCGCGGATCGCGCCGAGGATGTAGGCGAACGCGTCCTTGGCCTGCGTCATCGCCTTCAGGAACGGGAGCCGATCGAGCCGGCCGATCCGTCGTTTCAGACCTTGGAGGGTCATCTCGTGGGCCCGCTCCGATCCGAGCATCTCCATCGTCGCGTCCTTCACGGCGGAGATGAGGTCCCGGCCTCCGCGGCTCTTCGCGATCTCATAGAGCGTGTCGACCATGGGCGCGGTCAGGTCCTGCAAGGCGACGATGAGGTCTTCCGGCGTGATCTCGCCGGTGTCGAGGACGAACGGCTTGGCCTCGCGGTTCTTCGGGTCTAGGGAGAAGATCTCGACCTTCCCGGGGAAGAAGAACTTCAGGCCCTCTGTCTTATCGGTCGCGCTGAACACGCCGTACTCGCTGTGCATGTCGAAGATCAGGACGGATCCGACGTCCTTCGAGAGGATCCCGGCGCACACGAGCTTGTTCAGGATCGACTTGCCCGTGCCGGTCCGACCGAAGATCGCGAACGGCTTCTCGACGAGTTTCTTCATGTCGAGCTGCACGTGGAACGGTTCGACGCCGGTGATGGTGCCGAGCGTCGCCGAGGTGTCCGTAACCTCGTAGATTCGTTCCACGTCGTCCCGCGTCGCATGTCGGCACGAGGAGAAGTACGGCGGGATCGTCTGCGGCTCGCTGAGCTTCTTCGTCTGCCGGTCCACTAGCTGAATCATCCGGAGCTTCGCCTTGCTGTAGAAGATCGGTCCGCCGTACCCCTCGTGCGTCTCCGGTCGGGGCACGATCACGTCGGCGATCGTCGAGCCGGCGAGCTGGTCGGCGATGTCGCTCTCTTCGTTCAGGACGTCCTCGACCAAGCAATAGAAATCGTACCGCGCGCCCTCGACGATGACCGGGAACGCGATCTTCAGTTCCTCGGGATTCCCGAGCTGGAGCTTCGCGACGAGGCCGTCGATCACGGACGCGGCGACGATCTCACCGATTTTCATCGCAGGTCCCTCGCGACCTTGTCGAGGTACTCGTGGAACGCGCTCCGCTTCCGTCCCTCGACCTGCGTGAGTCCGTCCAAGATCGTGCGCACGTCGAGTCCCATCCGCAGCGCCATCTTCATCACGCTCTCCTGGTACACGGGCTTGAGCTGCCGGACCGTGACCGCCATGCGGTGCGCCTCGATGAGGGGCCACGGATACCCGACGGACACGAGGCTCTTGCCGTACGACGAGAGTTGTCCGAACGCCTCGTCCGGCCGGTCGCGGAACGTCCCGAGGTCCACCCGGAACCACTTCCTCGCGCGTGGATGCAATCGGGCATAATAGATGTCGCCGTACAGGAGGCCCTCTTTCTCCGCCTCCGCGGCCTTCGGGGCACGAGCATACGCGAGGGCGTCGGGAGGCAGCCGGTCCTGACACCGGGCCATCAGTTCCTCGTCCGTCAGGACGTGTCCGAACGCGTGGAGCTGACTGTCCTTCGAGATGCCGACCAGGAGGTGTCCGCGCTTCTCACACACCTCGACGAGTCGCTCCATCACGGAAAACTGCTTCGGAAATTCCGACAGCGTGCCATCGACCGCGACGATACAGCCCTCGAGGTCGTCCGCGAAGTTGATGGCCGTCTGGCCCTCGATCAGCCGGCGGTATTCGTTCACCATGTCCCGCGGCTGTTCCTCGCGTCGGTCTTTCGTGAACTCGAAGAGAGAACGGTGGAGTTCGTCCTGGGTCGCGACGAACTCCGCGAACGTCGACACCCCGACCATACGCTGCACGAGCCGCCAGTCCTTCCGCCGGAAGGCCGTCCCGTCGAACGCATAGCGCAACAGGCCGACCGAAATCAGGGCGAGCCACCAGCTCGAGAGGTTGAGGAGGAACGAATAGGAGCCATCGACCGCGATCATGTCCTTCGCGGGGTCGGCGCATCGGAAGGTGCGGAAATCGGGGACCTCTTCCGGCGGGAGCGGGACGTCTCGGTGATGATTCACGAGCAGCTCGAGTTCCCGTCGCATGTCGTCGACGTAGCTGACGCGGGGGCGCTCCGGGTCCGGAGCCTCTCCCGTGTCATCCCTTCGGACCAGAGGGCAACCCTCAAGCGCCAAAGAGGGCGCGGGACGGCATATAAGGATGCCGAACACCCCTGCAACACTACGCACGAGCCGACGCGCGACCGCTTCGGACTCGCGGCAACATGGGGAGGGGTAGGTGAGATCAAGGCCGAGACGAAAGGAGACGCCTACCCCGGACCGAGGAAGCCGAATCGAAATGGTCAACCTCTCCTCTGGCACCTACGGCGGGCCCCGGAGACTATGGACGGAACAAGAGTCAATTGGCCGGCGATCCTCCGTTCCCGGAGTCAATCTCTCCAGGTTCTGGAGGACCGTCCCCACCGGTCATGAGGCATTCGTCGCACTAGTCGCTGACCGGACGAATCTATGAAGGCCACCCGCATCTCCATGGCCCGTCAGGACAGGACTTCCGCGTGCGACTCCTGACTCGGGGTCATCGTCACTCGGATCCGACCGGGGAACCGCTCCGCGATCTCGGCGAGGTGCGTGATCAGGACCACTTTCTCGAAGACCTCCCCCATCCGCAGCAACTTCTGGACGAAGAGTTCCCGCGAGATCTCCGTGTCGAGGGAGCCGAGATCCCCTTCGTCGATGAACAGGGTCTTCATCCGACCGAACGCGCGGCCGATCTGTGGCATCGAGGCGAGTTCCCGAGCGATCGCGAATCGAAGGGCGGCATTGATCTGCGTCTTCTCCCCGCCGCTGAATTCTGCGACATCGTGCCACTGTCCGTCGACCCCCTGAACCAGGATGCGGATTCCGTGGCCCCGGCCCTCCTCGTACGTCTCGAGGCGGATCCGACCGAACCGGCCGTCCGTGAGCTCGGAGAGGTTCTTCGACGCCTCGATCTCCAGTTCCGGCAGGAGTTGATCGACCGCGTACATCACGACGCCCCGCTTGTGGAATACGCGGTTCACCAAGACATCGTAGATCTCGAGGTCGCCGCGAAGCGCTTCCCGTTGCCGTTCCGACTCTTGCAGCTTCTTCGCGTCCGCTTCGAGGCCGGCGATCTGTTCCTTCAGCGTCGTCGCTTGTCCTTCGAGGAGGTGCCACGCCTTCCGCTCCGCATCGAGTTCTTTCTGCAGGACCTCGAGCTTCGCCTTCGCCGAGCCGAACGCCTCCTCCGACGATCGAAGTCCGGCAACCTCAGTTTCGAGAGCCATCCGTTCCGTTTGGAGGGCCGCGCGTTGCGCCGCGAGGTCCGCGAGCCGCGCGCTCACGTCGCCGACCTGCCGCAACAGGACCGCGAGTTCGTCGAGCCGCTTCCGTTTCCCGGCCTTTTCGAGGACGGACGCGCCGACGACGTTCAGGCGCTTTTCGTCCTGCTCCGTGAATGGGACCGCATCGAGCTGGCGCAGCGCCTCGATCTTTGCGTCGTCGAGGGGCTGGAGGAGCCGATGGCTGTCGTCCGCCTCCCGTCGGAGGTCGTCCTTCAGCTGCTCGAGCTGCCGTTTGTACTCCGTCAGCACGAACGAGTCCTGATCGATTGAGGCGACCTTCTCATGGACCCGGGCGAGGGCCTTCTCGGCGCGCGCCTGTTCCTCGCTCAGTTCCCGAACCAGCTTAGCGCGGTCCGCGAGCCATTCCAGTTCCCGCGCGATTCGCGTCACGCGCTCCTCCAGTCGTCCTTCGTCCCGGAGGGAACTGAACGCAGTCTCCCGGTCGATGTCGGTCCGGAGTGAAGCGATTTTTCGGTGCAGCTCGTCGATCCGGTTCTTCGTCTCGTCGCGTCGCTTCTCGTGCTCGCGCTTCGCGAGGTCGAACTCCCGCCCAGCCGCCCGGGCCGCGGTTTCCCGCTGCGCGTGGACCGCCTTCGTCTCTTTCAGCCGGTCCGTCTCCTCCCGCAAGCGATCCAGGTCCTCGATTTCGCGCTCGAGGGCGGCTCGTTCCGGCTCGAGTTTCGCGGCGATCTGACCTTGGTCTCGGACCTCCGTCTCGCGGGCCTCGAGGGCCCTCAGCCGGGTCGTTCGGTCCTCGAGGGCCGCCGACGACCGCACCCATCGCTCGTGCTTCGCCTCGAGGTCCTTCATTTCGGTGGAGCCGGATTCGAAGGCGGCCTGGAGTTCCGCGACCCGGGCTCCGCGCGCTCTGCGCTCCTGGTCCAAGCCTTCCAATTGTTCCTGGAGTCCGGGCAGGCGGCCGAGCGCCTCTTCCCGCGCGGCGATCTCGGCCTCCTTCGCTTGGATGTCGCTCTTGACCGACGTGAATCGTTCCTTCGCTCGCTCCAGGGCCTGTTCGAAGATCTCGAGACGAAAGAGCTTCTGGAACACCGCGAGTCGCTGCGCCCCGCTCGCGGCCCCCAGCTCCTTCATCTCCTCCTGGCGGACAAAGGTCGAGTTCCGGAATCCGTCGTAGTCGAGACCGACCACGTCGCGGATCGTCTTCTCTTTGTCCGGGATCGTCCCCTGAACCGCCTCGCCGTCCCGCGTGAGCTCGAGGTACGATTCCTTCTTGGTCGTGAAGCCGCGGGTGACTTCCCAGCGCTCGTCCCCCTGCCGGAACGCCACGCGGACGTAACCGTTCGGTCGGCACACGTCCGCGAGCTTCACGCTCTGGATGTCCGTCCGCGTCGTCTTGCCGTACAGGGCGAACGTGATCGCGTCCAAGATCGACGATTTCCCTGCACCCGTGCGGCCCGTGATCACCGTGTATTTCTCCGGAAACCGGAGCGGTGGGACCGTCTTCTCGAGATACCGCATGAACCCGCGCATCTCGATCTCCTCGAGGACGAATCCCTCCGGGCCCGGTGCAGGCTCCAGATTCGAGACCGCGGCGGCTTCGACCTCCGCATCGTCCCTCACGCGCGGGCCTCCTTGAGCACCCGCCGGGCCTCGACCTTGATCATTTCCCGTTTCGGATGGTCGGCGAGGACCTTGTCGACGTAATCCGCCAGGAGGCGACCGGGGTCCAACGTGAATTCCTCCGTCATGACGCGTGGCCGGCTTGCGGAGATGAACTTGACTTCGTAGTGGAAGGCGTCCCGGAGGCGATCCGCGAGGCGCTTCTCGTCCAGTCGGTTCCGGAGTTCGTCCGGGAGGGTGACCTCGATCCGGACGAGGTGGCCCGCGACCTGCGCCGGGATCGCCGCGAGGACCTTTTCCGTCACGTCGTCCCCCATTCCGACGACCGTTTCGACCTTGTCCATCGGACGCGCGGGGAGTTCGACGAACGACCAGCCGCCCTCCGGACGGATGACGAGGAATCCTTTCGGATCGAGGCGTTCCCCCCAGTCGATCCGCTCCGGCGCGCCGGCGTACACGATCTTCCCGCCCACGGTCTGGTGCATGTGGATGTGACCGAATACGACGAGATCGATCGCATCCGGGATCATGTCCGGGGTGAAGGTGAAATCGTTCGGGACGACCTCGGTCGGAGCGGTGCTCGCGTACCGCACGCCCTGGAACTCGAAGTGTCCGAATAGGATGCGGAGGTCCGCGTCTTTCAGGTCCTGCGCCCGGTTGCGGATCCACTCTTGCCACGTGCGGCGGGCCGCCTCGTATGCCAGTTCGCGCGGCACGTCCTTCGCCAGGGTTTCCCGCACTTGTTCGACGACTTGCTCCGGATGCATGTACGGGATGAGGATGAAACCGATCTGGCGTCCGTCGATGTCGCGGACTTCCATCTTCGGATCGCGGAACACCTTCACATGGGAGTAACCGCGATAGTCGTCGAGGGACGTCGAGCGAACGGCGCGTCTCGGCTGGTCGTGATTTCCCGCGAGGATCCAGACCTCGATGCCGGCATCGCCCAGCGGCTCGATGACATCCCTCCGGACCATCTCCCGAAACACGGGGGCCACGTGTGCGCGGTCGAACAGGTCGCCGAGGATGCAGAAAAGCGAGGCGCGATGCTCGATCGCCCACCGAGCGGCTTTCGCGAAGTTCCCGTGGAGGTCCAATGCGCGCTCCGAGATCCCGGTTTCCGGATCAATCCGGAAATCGAAGCTCAATCCTTCATGGACATCGCCCACGCAGACGATCTCGTGCATCCTGGCGTGCGCAAGGCCGCCTTGCTACTTATAATGTCTACGAGACGGTCGGCGAAAGTATCGAACGATCGCGGGTCCGTTTTGCAATCGTGTGGCCGTGGACAACTAGGCTAAACTGCCGGGCCGTGTCAATCCGTACAGGGCGACAATCGTTGCCGTCGATCCGGCGAGAGCGACCGCAAGGTGGAGGCCGGCCGTGATCTGGAAGAGGGGGATTAGAGAATCGAAAGACGCGCCCGAGATTAACGCGTACCAATTCCTGAACTCCACCACTCGGAGCAGGGCGCCCGCGAGCCCCGTTGCGAGGAGGACCATCGCGGCCGTCGAGGTCCACGGTTTGGTGGCGGGTCGGGTCTGAGCGGTATAGTAGAAGACCAGAAACAGTCCAATGCCCGTGAGCGCGATGGCCAAGGCTTCGGCCGCCGCGCTGATGCCCGAGCGGATGATTACGTCGTTGAGCGTCAGCGTCTGCGTCGTGCTGGAGGAGAACAGGAAATTGACTGCATATTCGATCGCCTCGAGTCCGATGCCGATAAAAGCAAGGAGGATGCCGAAGAAGATCTTGGAGTGCGAACGATTGGTCGCAGGGGCCGGTTCCGCGCTAACAGGAGGAACGAACGCGTCGGGGGGGATTTGGTTGCATGGAACTCCCTCCGTTCATCGGATGAAGATGTCCAGATAGAGTTTCTTCCCGAGCAAGTATCCGCCGGCGAAGATCAGGGCCGCGATCGGCACGATCACATGGAGGTCCGCCCATAGCCCCGTGATCCCGAAGGCGATGCCGAGGATCCGCGCGCCGACGTGGTGGGGCGAGAAGACGCTCAGGCTCTGAGCGACATTTCGGATGGCTTCATATTCGGCGAACGTAAGGCCTCGGCTCGCGGGCTTCAGGATGAGGGCCACTTGGGTCCCGAGAAAAGTGAGGCCGCTCTCCGTCGTCAGGATCGAGAGCAGGAGGAAGATCGCCCCGAGGGCCGTCGGAGACAGGACCATCCGGCCCGCCACGTGGGCGATCGCCTGGGCCAAGAAGACGCCCACGGCGAGCGCGAGGAAGCTCATCGCGAGGGCCGTCACGTGGATCGCGAGGAAGTCCCCGAAGGGAAACGCTCCCACGAGGAAGAAGCCCCCGAAAATCCCGATGAACAGGATCGTCGAGAGGATCGCAGAGACGATGAGGCTCGACGCGAGCTTCGCGATCGTGATGTCGTTCATGTCGACCGGGTACAGGATGATAGATCGGATCGTGCCTCGATGCACCTCTCCATGGTGGAAGTGCGCGAACGTCAATCCGAGCAAGAGGGACGTCAGTGCCGCGGAGATGGCGTAGAAAGAGCGGAGGGAGGAGTCGTACCATGTCCATGCAGGTCGGAAGGAGTACGAGACGGAGCTCAGGGCGGTCGGAAGCAGGAGGAAGAAACCGACGAACGCGATGAGGAACGTCGTGATCCACATCCAGACCGGGATCCGGCGATCCTTGTCGATGATTGCCACGATCAGGCGGAGCCGCACCTCCCAGGAGATCATCGCGAGAACCCCTGGACAGTCGGTGGGGCGGGCTGCGTGAGCCGCGAATAGACGTCTTCCATCGTGCCGAGGCTCTTCATCTCGAGTAGGTCAACGTTCGCCTCGACGAGGGTCCTTGCGATCCGCGGCGCATCGTCCCGCGAGACGAGGGCGATCCGGACCATGCCTCGGCCCGTCCCTTCGAGGCTCTGGTGGGGGATCGCCCGGAGGGCGGCCAGGCCGCGGTCCACGTCGCTCACCTCGAGCTCGTACATCGGCGCGAGGAGCGTCGACTTCAACTCCTTCGCGGTCCCGAGGGCGATGACCTTCCCCAGATGCAGGAAGGCGTAACGGTCCACGATGGCCTCGCTCTCGAGGAGGTTGTGGCTCGTGAACAGGATGGAGCCACCGCGGGAGACCCATTCGCGGAGAATGGATCGCAACCGGATCCGCATGCTCACGTCGACGTTCGAGAAGGGTTCGTCCAGGAAGAGCATCCGGGCCGTGCCCAGCATCACCCGGGCGAGCTCCGTGCGTTGCCGCTCGCCCATCGAGAGCCTTCCGATCCGGCTGTCCGCGTGCGGCGTGACTCCGAGCAGCGCCATGGCCCATTCCACGTTCGCGGGAATCTCGGGTCGCGGCACGCTCGCCATCTCCGCGAAGAATGAGAGGTATCGTCGGACGGTCACTTCCTCGTACGGGAAGGGGATGTCGATCAGGATCCCGAGTTCGCGGCGGACCTCGTTCGGTGCCGTCCGCACGTCGACCCCACACACGGTGGCGGACCCCTGGTCGGGTTGCGTCAGCCCGGACAGGACTCGCAGGCAGGTCGTCTTGCCGGCGCCGTTCGGCCCGAACAAGCCGAACACCTCGCCCTCCTTGATCTCAAGGGAGACCTGATCGAGGGCGCGGACCCGCGGATACTGCTTCACGAGGCCCGAGGCCTGTACAAGCATCCGGCGCCGTCAAGGGCGGGCGGACGAAATAATCCTTCGGTTTCGTCAGGTCTTCTGTGAAGCCACGTTGTGGACGGTGACCTCGAGGATCCGAAAATCGTCCCGGGGTGAACGCACGTGGATGCCGAGGAGTTCCTCCATGGGCTACACCGGTTCCCGCGAGGCCTTCTGCCCCACGGCCGGAGGGATGGGCGAAACTACTGCCGGCGCATCGGCGCATGCACATTTTCTAAGGCAGCCGACGACCGCGTCGAGGAAATGGCGCATCGGGTTGGATCGGCGACCCTTCGGCAAATCGAGACGCCCGGAGCGGTTCGAGGAGTTTGGGTCGGTGATCCGTTGCGACATGTTCCGCCATCAGACGGCCGACCTCGGGGGAGAGTTTGAATCCATGGCCGCTAAAGCCGACCGCGACAAACAGTCCGTCGGGTCCGACCCGATCCAGGATCGGATAGGAATCGGGCGTCACATCGTACGCGCCGGCCCAACCGCCTCGCGGCTGTGCCTCCGCCATCCGAGGGAATCGTTTCGCGAGGCGCGTCCGGATTTCCCGTGCCGTTGCGACAGGGAGCGTCTCAAGGAGTTCGTGGTCTCGCATCGTCTTTCGGGGATCCGTGTCCATGTACCCGGCGAGCGTGTCTTTCTCGCCTTCGGGCCGCGAGTACGTGTTCCCGTAGAAGTCGAAATGGATCCTAGGCGGTGGGCCGAAATCGAACGGTCGTCGGAAGAGGGCGACTTCCCCGCGGACGTATCGAATGGGCAGGCGCGGACCGACGGTGGCCACAAGGTCCCGCGTCCAATTGCCGGCCGCGACGACGACCCGCTCGCTTGCCAGGAGACCCTCGCCGCGAATCTTGACTCCCGTCACGCGACCTGACCGCGTCGCGATGGACGCGACGGTGCGATCACCGAAGACCTTCGCCCCCTCGACGGCCGCTGCGGCCGCGAAGCCGTTGGCCGTGGCGATTGGATCGGCATAGCCGGCGTCCGGATCGTGGACGAGGGCCGCGTAATCGGAGACCTCGAGTTGCGGTTCCATCGCCTTTGCGTCCGAGGGCGTGAGCCGTTCGGCCCGGACTCCCTCGGACCGCAGCACCTCGAGCAGGGCGTCGAACGCCGGTAGATCCCGTTCCCGTGTGCCGGACAGGAAGCCCGTCGTCCGGAAATCACAGGAAAAATTCGTCTCCTTTTCGAATCGCTGGAAGAACGCCAAGCTCTCCCGCGCGAGTCGGATTCCGATCCGGGCCTCGTAATGTTGGCGGACCAGCGCACCGCTGTGGCCCGTGGCCCCGGCCGCGAGGTGCGTCCTCTCGAGCACGACGACCCGCACGCCCCGTCGGGCGAGGTGCCACGCGATGCTCGTCCCCATGCAACCGCCGCCGACGACCACAGTATCGGTCGAGTGTGGGACCCCGGATGGCGGCACGGTGTCCAGCATCCAGTGCGGCCTTATCGCGCTTTCCTTCGAAGGATTTCTATTCCCGTCGCGGCATAGATATCGATTCGCGAATGACAATCCTTTATCTCCGGGGACTCCCGATGCGCGGGCGTGCCGGACACGTGGAGGTTAGGCATCGGGGACGAGCGGGCCCGGGTCGCGTTCGTCGGCTGCGGAGGAGCGGGCTGCAGTGTCCTCCGTCGCGTCGCGGCGCCACCCAACGCGACTCGCATCGCGCTAAACGATGCCGTCCATCCGTCCATGGCGGACGTTTCGACCCGGGTCCTCCTTGCCTCCGGTTCGCTGCAGGCATACGCCTCGATGGACGAAAAGGCCGTGCCGAACATGGAGACGGACGAGGAGAAGGAGATCTCTGCCGCCTTGCTCGATCGGGACCTCGTGGTGATGCTCGGCGGTCTCGGCGGCGAACTCGGCGGGTGGGGCATGAGCCTCGTCGGCCGCGTCACGAGGATCCTCGGCGACGCTAGCATCGCCTTCGCGACGGTGCCCTTCACGATCGAGGGGCCGATTCGGCGGCAACTCGCCGAGGCCCAGCTGCGCCTCCTGCAGAAGCGCGCAGACGGTGTCGTCACCTTCAGCAACGATCGACTCCTCCAGATCGCGCGGGACCTGCCGCTGACGAAGGCCTTCGCGGCCTTGGGTGCGATCATGGCTCGACCGGCGGCGGAACTGGGAGCGGCCCTCGCGCGTCCGGACGTGGTGCCGCTGCGGCGGACCCTGGAGCGAGCCCGGGAATGGCGATTTGGCATGGGCACCGGTCGAGAGAAGCACCGATGTTTTGTCGCGGTGGAAGAGGCGTACGCGTCCCCCTGGTTCACCTCGCTCCCCGAGGAGATCAGCCACGCGATTGTCTTGATGTCCGTTCCGGAACCGAACAAGGACGAAGTGGAGATCCTTCAGGAGGTCCGCCGAAGATCCCCGCACGCCGTCATCGCGTGGGCGAGTGCGCCTTCCGGCACGAAAGACGATCGGACCGTCGTGCAAGTGCTGGCCGGCCTATGATTCGGCGCCGACCGATGAAAACAAATAGAACGGGCTCATCCGGCGCGTGTTCCGCTCTAGCACGCGGGGGAGGGGCCATTGTCCTCCATTGGAAAGGAGATTCGGATCCGGCGGGTCCTCAGCGACGGCAAGGCCCTCATCGTGGCGATGGACCACGGCGTGTCGTCCGGGCCGCTCGCGGGCCTCGAAGACATCCGGAAGGCCGTGGCGAACGTCGCGAAGGGCGGCGCGACGGCAGTCGTCCTCCACAAAGGGTCCGTTCGGTTTGCGAAGGACTACTTCGATGAGAAACTCGCGCTGATCCTGCATCTTAGCGCGTCGACCTCACTGAGCCCGCGGGCCGATCGTAAGGTCGCGGTGACCCGAGTCGAAGAAGCCATCTCGTACGGCGGGGACGCGGTGAGCGTCCATGTGAACCTCGGGGGCGAGGACGACGACCGAATGCTCGGCGACCTCGGGACCGCGGCGGCGGACTGTGATCGCCTCGGCTTTCCACTTCTCGCGATGATGTACGCGCGTGGCCCGGCCATCCGTGACCCGTATGACGTCGACGTCGTGAGGCACGCAGCCCGCGTCGGTGCGGAGCTCGGAGCCGACCTCGTCAAGACGACGTACACCGGCTCCGCGGAGACGTTCCGCGAAGTCGTCCGGGGATGTTCTGTCCCCGTAGTCGTCGCGGGCGGACCGAAGCTCGATTCGGATCAGGCCGTCCTCGAAATGGTCGCGGGAGGCCTGGCCGCCGGTGCGGCGGGGGTCTCGATCGGCCGGAACATCTTCCAATCGAAGGACCCGATGGGCATGACGCGTACGATCGCCCGCATGGTGTTCGATGGAGCCTCGATTGACGAGGTCTACCGCGGGTGAGACCACATGGACCGCGTGGTATGGGTCGCGGCGTCTCCCCGCGGTGATTCCGATGATGTCCGCCCCGTCGTCTCGGCGGCCCTCGAGGTCGGCTTCGACGAGATTGTCCTCTTCAAGTCGGATGCGTCACTCCAGCGGCTCGGGCGTTTCTCCCCGATTCATTTGAAAGGCTCGACGTTCTTCCTCGGCGAGGCCGAGGTCGGACGGCTCGTGATGACCCGCTCCGCGAAGGACGAGGCGCTTGTCCGTGCGTTGCGGGGCGCGACGAAGCACGTGGTCGTTCGGCCGGAACCGTGGAAGATCATCCCACTCGAGAACCTGATCGCGTTTTTCCAGGGGAGCGGGACCCGGTTGCTGGTGGAGGTTCACGATGTTACAGAAGCGAAGCTCGCCTTCGAGACGATGGAGGTTGGCGCCGACGGCATTTTCCTCACGACCTCCTCGCCGAACGAGATTCGGGCCGTTCGCGCCCTGCTCGAGTCCTTTCAACAGGACATCCGCCTGGTGCGGGCGAAACTCACGGGGACGCGAGGTCTCGGCCTCGGCGACCGCGTCTGCGTCGATACGTGCTCGCTCCTTCGGCGCGGCGAAGGGTTGCTCGTCGGGAACACCTCGGCGGGCCTTTTCCTGATCCATTCGGAGACGATCGAGACGGACGAGGTGGCCGCCCGTCCGTTCCGGGTGAACGCGGGGCCGGTGCACGCCTATGTCTATCTTCCTGGAGGCACGACCAAGTACCTCAGCGAACTCCGCGCGGGCGACGACGTCCTGGCGGTGGACTCGGAAGGCCGCGCCCGTTCGGTGGTCGTCGGTCGGGTGAAAGTCGAACGCCGACCGCTCCTGATCGTTGAAGCGGAGGCCGACGACCGCCGCTATTCAACAATCGTCCAGAACGCGGAAACGGTTCGTTTCGTGACACCGGACGGCGGATCGGTTGGTGTGAGCGAGCTCCAATTGGGCGATGAGGTCCTCCTCCATCTGGAGGAGGGGGGCCGCCATTTTGGAATGCCGATTCAAGAAACCATCGCGGAGCGATGACATGACGAAAGTCGCGGCCGTCATCCTCGGAAGAAACACGTCGGAGGTCGAGGGTCAATCTCGGATCGCTCTCGCCAAAGGCGCCGACCTCGTCGAGATCCGATTCGATGAAATCGCGGACTTGGGGCCCGATACAATTCGTCACCTGGCGAAGGCGGTCGGCGAACATGCGATTGCGACGCTCCGCTCTTCCGTCCAAGGCGGCGCACAACGCAGAGGCGGTGCGCCGCGGTCTGCGTTGATGAAAGAAATCTGCGTCCAGCGGTTCGCGTACATCGACCTTGAGCTCGAAGAAGATGAGGCAGAACTCGATGACCTCGCCCGGATCGCCCACCACAACAGTGCAAAAGTCATCGTGTCCCACCACTTCGCCGGGGCCGTGGATGTCCATCAAGCGTCCGATTTCCTGGATGCGTGCGAGGCCCGAGGCGACATCGCCAAGGTCGCGAATCCTGTTGGCGACTTCGGAACCGCGATTCAACTGATCGATCTCGCACGCGCGAGGGCCAATCGGCCTCCCCCGATCGTCCTGATCGGGACCGGCACGATGGGGATGGTCACACGCGCACTCGCCGATGCGCTTGGCGAGGAAATCCAGTACGCGTCGTGGGGGGGCACCGCGGCCCCGGGGCAACTGCCGCTCGCCACCGCCGTCCGTTTGCGCGGGCGTGAACCGATGATCCTCGGCCTCGTCGGCCATCCGTTGGAACACTCGCTTTCCCCCGAGATCCACGAGACGGCCATGGCGGCGCTCAACTTGCCCGCCGTGTATCTGCCCTTCGACATTCCCCTCGATTTCCTCGACCAGTTCCTCCTGGCGGTGGACCGGCTCCGCATCCGAGGCTTCAACGTGACCCATCCGCTCAAGGAATCGATTGCGCAACGCGTCGACGAGCTCGACGCGGATGCCGAGCGGCTCGGCGCGGTCAACACGGTCATGGTCCAGGATGGTTGGACGGTCGGCCACAACACGGACGTCTACGGGTTCCGGGTGTCCCTGCGCGCCCTCGGCCTCCGGGTCGGCGGCCGAATGGCGCTCGTCGTCGGTGCCGGGGGCGGGGCCCGAGCCGTGGTCGATGTCCTCCTCCGGGAGGGCGCATCGGTCCAGGTGACGAATCGCACGATCGCCCACGCCGAGGCCCTCGCGGACTCGTTCGATGATTCCGTCGCGATCGTCCCGATGGAGACGCTCCAACGCGCGGGCCCCTGGGACCTGCTGGTGAATGCGACGCCGATCGGGATGAAAGGCGGTGAGCCCGGACTCCCTGTGCCTGAGGCGATCGTTGCGAAGGCTGCATTCGTGTACGACCTCGTGTACAATCCCATCGCCACGCCGCTGCTCCAAGCCGCAAGGCGTCTGAACCGCCCCGGAACGTCCGGACTCGAAATGTTGCTCCATCAGGCCGCCAAGGCGTTCGAACTCTGGACCGGAAAGTCGGCGCCCTTCGATGCGATGCGGCGGGCCGCGAAGGAGGCGCTCCGATGAAAGCTCGGGCCTCCTGCTTCGGTGCCGGAACGATTGTGAATGCAATTGCTGCCGGACGAGGGGCCGCATTCGGCCTGGCCCTCCGGGCCTCCGCGACCGTCGAGACCCGACCGGGGCCGTTCGGCATACGGGTCGATACCGCGAACGGCATCGATCCCGAGCTGGCCGCAAGTGCCGCCCGTAGGGTGCTCGAGCAGAGCGGGAGCGGGCGTGGCCTCGCGATATCGGTCGACTCCGAGATCCCGGTTTCTCGGGGCCTAAAGAGTAGCTCTGCGGTCGCAAACGCCGTGGTGCTCGCGAGTGCCCGGGCGCTCGAAGCGGAGCTCGAACCGCTCGAGATGATCCGGATCGGCGTGGGCGCGGCTCTCGACGCGGGCGTGACGCTCACCGGCGCGTTCGACGATGCATGCGCATCTTTCTTCGGCGGAATCGTGCAGACCGACAACCATGCCCGCACAATCCTCAAAAGAGACCGGTTCCCGGAGGGTGTCGTGGCCGTCGTCCACATTCCCGATCGAACGATTCTGAAGGCGGCTCTCAAACGCCTGGACTTCGGGCCGATTCGTTCTGAGGTCGAGGCGGCTTTTCGCCTCGCCGAACGCGGTGACTACTTTCGGGCGATGGAGGCGAACAGCCGAGCGTACGCGCCTGTCCTCGGAGTCAGTGAAGCGCCTGCGATCCGCGCCCGCGAGGCGGGTGCCCTCGCGGCCGGAATCAGCGGCACGGGACCCGCAATCATTGCTCTCGCCGAGCGTTCCGAAGTCGAGCCGGTCCGGGATGCGATGGCGGAGCCTGCGTCGGTAGTCCGCGTCGTCCCGCTGAACAACATCGAGTCGCGCGAGGTGGTCGCCTGAGGTATCTGTCCACGGCCTCGCGCGTCTCCGGCACCATCCAAGCGTCTCCGTCGAAGAGCTACACGCACCGCGCAATCGTCCTCGCAGCTCTGTCCCGAGGTCCATGCCACCTGCACCGACCGCTCCTCGCGGAGGACACGCAGGCAACAATCCAAGGAATGTGTGCGTTCGGCGCTGACATCACTCGAACCAGCGATGGACTGCAAATCTCCGCAGGGCCCCTGCATGCGTCCGATGCTCCCATCGACGCGCGGAACTCGGGGACGACCCTTCGTTTCCTCAGCGGCGTCGCCTCGCTGCTTCTCGGTCCGACCCTCCTGACCGGGGACGCAAGTCTTCGGAAGCGGCCGATGGGTCCGTTGCTGGACGCGCTCGAACGCCTCGGCGCCCAAGCCGGATCCCTCGGTGGAGACGGCCGCCCTCCCGTCAAGGTGCAGGGGGTCATCCGCGGGGGACAGGCTTCCGTCCCGGGATTCATCAGTTCCCAGTTCCTATCGAGCCTTCTGATCGCGTGCCCACTCGCGGCGAACCCGTCCGAAATCCGAATCGTTCCGCCGATACGGTCGGAGCCTTACGTCTCCATGACGCGACGCGCGATGCGCGCCTTCGGGGTCGAAGTCGATCTCACGAAGAACAGCGTTCGGATCGAGGGCGGACAATCGTACACGCCAACGGATGTGGACATCCCGGGTGACTTTTCTTCCGCGGCGTTTCCGCTCGTCGCCGCGGCGATCACCGACGGAGACGTGACGGTCGAGGGGCTGGACGCGGATTCTCCCGATGGGGACACCCGGATCGTCGACCTGTTGCGCTCGTTCGGCGCGAGGGTCGACACGCTGCCGAATCGGGTTCGGGTGCGGAGCGGCGACCTCGTGGGCCAGACCGTCGACGTCGGCGGCACGCCGGACCTCTTCCCGGTCTTGGCCGTCCTCGCGACGCAAGCCGACGGCGAGACGCGGTTTGTCCACGGAGACCATCTTCATCTGAAGGAAAGCGATCGGATTGCCGCGACCGTCTCGATGCTCCGGGCGTTGGGAGGCCACGCAGCGCCCACCGCGGACGGATGCGTCGTTGACGGACCGCAGCGGCTCCATGGCGGTTTCATCGACACGCGCGGAGATCACCGGATGCTGATGGCCGCCGCGGTGGCCGGCCTCACGGCGAGCGGGCCCCTCGACCTCTCGGACCCGTGGTGCTTCCAGGTTTCGTATCCGTCGTTCCTGGACGACATGCGGGCGCTCGGGGCCCTCCATGCGGTGGTCGGATGAACACCTTCGGCTCGCGGTACCGGACGACGATCTTCGGGACGAGCCATGGCCCCTTCGTTGGCTGCACGATCGAGGGGCTCCGAGCCGGCACACCAATCGATCCGCGGTCGGTGCAGGCGCAGCTCGACCGCCGTCGGCCCGGCCAAAGCCTCCTGACCTCCCAGCGGAAGGAGGAAGATCGCGTCGAGTTCGCGGAAGGGCTCCGAGCGGGCACGGCGACCGGCGAGCCGATCGTAGCGATTATCGCGAACCAAGACGTGCAATCGAAGTCATATGCGGAAAACGCCCGCGTCCCGAGGCCGGGGCACGGCGACTTCACCGCCGTCAGGAAGTACGGAGGCAAGACGGACCTCCGCGGAGGGGGCCAACTGTCCGGCCGCATGACCGCCCCGCTCGTGGTCTCCGGCGCGATCGCGCGCCAGGTCTTGGAGGCGAAGGGCATCCAGTTCTTCGCTCATGCCGCTCAGATTGGACGGGTCACCGCGGATGCCGTCACGCCGAAACAGATCGAGGCGAACGTCGAGCGCACGCCGGTCAGGTGCGCGGACTTGGAGGCCGCAGACCGCATGATCGCGGAGATCGAGGAGGCCCGCAAGGGTCGGGACAGCGTCGGCGGCGTCATCGAAGGGATGGTGACCGGCCTCCCTCCCGGCATCGGTGAGCCGTTCTTCGACTCCGTCGAGTCGAGCCTGGCTCATCTGCTGTTCTCAATTCCGGCCGTGAAGGGCGTTGACTTCGGGGCCGGATTCCGGGGCGCGACGATGCGCGGGAGCCAACATAACGATCCGTTCACGATCGAAGGGGGACGCGTCGTCACCGCGACGAACCGCGCGGGGGGCATCCTCGGCGGGATCACGAACGGAATGCCGGTGACCTTCCGCGTCGCGGTCAAGCCAACGGCGTCGATCGCTACCCCGCAGCAGTCCGTCGACCTCGATACCATGACGCCGACCGAGATCATCGTCACGGGCCGCCACGACCCTTGCATCGTCCCGCGGGCCGTACCCGTCGTCGAGAATGTCGCCGCGATGGTAATCCTCGATCTCATGTTCGTGGGGGGATTCCTCTGAACGTTCTGATCGTCGACAACTACGACTCGTTCGTCTACAACCTGTACCAATACTTGGGGGAACTCGGCGCCCATCCGGTCGTGCATCGCAACGACGCGATTTCGGTCGGGGCGATCCGCCGACTCGATCCGGACGCGATCGTTCTATCGCCGGGTCCTGGCCATCCCGCGAACGCGAGGGACTTCGGCGTGTGCACGGACGTCGTACGAGAACTCGGTCCGACGATCCCGACGCTCGGAGTGTGTCTCGGTCATCAAGGAATCGGGACCGCATTCGGCGCCAAAGTCGGCCACGCGGCGCGCATCCTGCACGGCAAGACGAGCCTCGTCCGTCACGATGGCCGCACGATTTTCGAAGGTCTGCCGAACCCGATCGCCGCGGGCCGCTACCATTCTCTCGCGATCGAACGCGAATCGATGCCGCCCGATCTGGAAGTCAGCGCGACCACCGGCGAAGGAGAGATCATGGCGGTGCGACACTGCCGGCATCCGGTCGAAGGAATCCAGTTTCATCCGGAATCGATTCTCACGCCGGAGGGCCCCAGGCTCCTCGGGAATTTCCTGCGCCTCGCAGGAGAACGGCTCCGCTGACTGCGGAAATCGAAAAAGGGAGGTTCGTCGCCTCAGTGCGTGTGCGCGTGAGGGGCCTGGTGCTGCTGGTCGGGAGCTTCCTCGCCCTTCGGGTTGAAGCTCTGCCCGCATCCGCACGTCGACCAGTTGTTCGGGTTGCTCACGAGGAAGCCGCTGCCCGCGACGCTCTCGGCATAGTCCACGCTTGAGCCGTCGAGGTACTCCTTGCTGTTGCCGTCGACGAGGACCTTCAGTCCGTGAACCTGGACGACCTCGTCGTCCTCGTGGATCTTCCGGTCTAGGGCAAGGCCATAGCGGAAGCCAGAACAGCCGCCGCCCGCAACGTACATCCGTAGATACGTGTCCTCGATCGAGCCCAGCGGCTGGCCGGTCTCGGGATCGGACCTCTGGATGAGCTCCTTGACTTTGTTCGCTGCGGTTTCCGTCAGGGTCACTTGAATCATTGCGCTACCCCGCATCTCCGGAACACGATGCCGCCGTTATTTAACTCTTTGGTGGCCAGTTGCGCGACTCCGAGCCGCTCCGGCGTCTCACTCGAGGACCTTTCCCATGTACCGACGTTCTGCGCGGAACCCGAGGCTCTCGTAGACGTGGCGTGCCCGGGCGTTCGTCTCGGATACCTCGAGTTTGATTTTTCGATAGCCACGCTGCCGAGCCCAGTCGCTCGCCCACTCGACGAGGAACCTCCCGACGCCTTCGCCGCGCCGTGTGGGGGTGACCCATACATCGTAGATGAAGCCCTGGGCCTCCGGCGTCATGAAACCGCTTTCGCCGAGGATCAGGTAGCCGAGGAGTTCGTGGGCCGCCGTCTCGGCGATCCACCGCTCCGTGCGGTCTCCCGACATGTACGGTTCGATCTTCTTGCGGAAATGCGCCTCCCACTTCTCGCGATTGAGGCGCGCCCGTTCGTCCGCGGGAATGTCGTCCCAAACGGTCTGCAGCGTCGCCTGCCACAGGACCTCGTCATCCGCCCGCCGGGCCCGTCTCATCTGGACGTCCACGGTAGAACCCTCTTCGCGACACCGTCTCCCGGTCAATGAAGGTGTCGGCCCTCCTGGCCGCCCCGCAGCGAAACCACTTCGGGCGGTCATCATTCAGTGCCCAGCTTTTATAAGACCCCCGGCTGTTCTTGCGCCTGTGCTCCCCTCGCGCTGCGCTCGATGCGGCGCTGTGAGTCGCGATTTTCTGTGTCCGGCCTGTCTCGATTTCCTCGTGGCCGATCGCCCAATGTGGTTGAATCCCGGACTCCTGTCAGGGCCGTCGCTCTTGGATCTCACCGGTGGGAACGAAGTTGCCATTATCGGAGCCGACCTCTCGGAGGTCGAATGGCACAAGCCAGCGCGCGAACCTGCGGCTACCGCAGCGGTCCGGCTCGTGCGGCTGCTCGGCCTTGATTCCGACCGTGCGGCGATCGTCAGCGTCGGCGACGCGGAGGTCCTCCACGCGTTCCTGCGCGAGGCCCGTCGTAACACGCCCACGAAGGTGGAGGAACGGCGCGCGCTCGCGGCCCTCTGCCGCTATTTGCGGTCCCAAGAATGGATGCCTCCCCATCTAGCGGCGGAATACGGGCTCCGCGCGAAAGTCCTTGAGCCCCCGACCGCCGTCGAACCGCCGGAACCAGCACGCCGGGAAGTGACGGCATTGCCTCCGATCGAACCGTCTCTCCTCGAGGTCTCGGCGGAACCGGACATCGCGGACGTTCCGGCCGAACCAGGCCTCGACGGGCTGGAGGACCTCGAGCTTCGCGAGGACGACGTGTCCCTGCCCGCGGCTCCGCCGGTCCCTCCCGACCCCGTCCCTCATCCGGAGCCTCCCCTACCTCTTCCGCAGCCTGGACCCGGTCCTGTGCCGGAGCCGGAACCGGAGCCAGGACCTGAACCGGAGGAGACGTCCATCGAGGATTGGCAACGGGCGGAACTCGAAGAGTCCCGTCGGGCCCTGGAGAAAGAGCGTGCGGACGCCGAAGCCTTCGTTCGATCCCGGACGCAAGATCTGGTGTCGAAGGAGGAACTCCTCTCCGTCCGCGAGCGGTCCGTCGCATCGAAGGAAGAGGAAGTCGAGGCCCGCTCCCGCGCCGGAACGGAACGGCTCATCGCCTTAGAGAAAGACTCGGCCCGCCGCGAGGTCTTGCGGTTCCTGGGCGGGATCCCCGGCATGTCCGCGGCCCAGGCGGACGTCGTTGCGACGGCGTTCCCCGACATCGCCTCGCTGACCGCCGCAGACGAGAAGGCGCTCACCCAGTGCAAAGGGGTGACCGACGCACTGGCTCGGTCGATTCGACTCGAACTTGCACCCGGCGAGCTCGAAGATGAACGACGATCGACCCGGCTCCGGGAGGAAGCCCAGGCGTTCGTTGCGGAGGGCAACTACGATGCCGCCTTGGAATGCTACGACCGCTTGTTCCGCGCCCGACCGGAGGAGACGAGCGTCTGGTTTGATCGAGCCGAGGTACTGGTCCTCCTTGATCGCTCGGAGGAAGCCCTTCAATCTTATACGCGAATCCTCGATGCCGATCGAGGGAACGCTCGAGCGACGTACGAGCGGGCGAACCTGCTCTTCGGGCTCGGCCGTCTCCCGGATGCGGTCGAGGCGCTGCGCGATGCGCTCCGGCTCGAGCCGTCGAAGTCGCGCGATGTCGTTCCCAAGGCCGAGCAGCTCCGGCGAGACGGACACGCGAACGAGGCCATCCGGTTGTTTCAAGCGGTCCTCGAGGTCACTCCGGACGACCCGCGAGCGATCCTCGGTCTGGGCGACGCGTTCATCGACCTCGGAGATGCCGACGCGGCGGAAGCGCAATTCACCCGCGCACTGGGGAAGGACCCGCAGAACGCGCCAATCCTCTTCCGGAAGGGCGAGCTCCTCGAGCGGAAAGGCCGTTGGGGAGCGGCGGTCCAATATCACAACCGCGCGATCGCCCTCCGGTGGAACTACCCGGATCCATGGCTCGCGAAGGGCGAGATCCTGCTGAATCACGCGCGTCCGACCGAGGCCCTCGAATGCTTCGAAAAGGTGGCGTCGTTCGACCCGCAGCGAATCGAAGCGGTTGCCGGCGAGGCCCGGGCTCGTGCCGTGTTGGGCCAACGCGGCGAAGCGGAGGCGGCGCTCGCGAAGGCGATCCGTCTCGGGGCCGACCATTTGGCGGTCCGTGCCGCACGCGATGCGGTCGCCCGGATGACGAGGCCGGTTGCGCAAGTCTCCGAGCCCGCGGAGCTCATCACCGATCTCCCTTCGCTCGCGAAGGCGTTCGAGGCGATCGAAG